>ERZ808286.145-NODE-145-length-55879-cov-4.574430_pt1 | contig 55879 bp, 41 predicted proteins | sample MGYA00521276_ERZ808286 | MGnify/ENA primary metagenome ERZ808286 (study PRJEB31516, sample SAMN03275607) | gut metagenome | biome: mammalia-associated habitat; material: feces | host: Papio cynocephalus | place: Kenya | collected 2012-08-01 ... | reverse complement strand
GCCGAATACATCACCAATTCTGTTGGGACCGATACCCAGACCTGTGCATGCACCAGCACAGATGGTGTTCGACGAGGTGACAAACGGATAGGACCCAAAGTCAACATCAAGCAAGGTACCCTGCGCGCCTTCGCAAAGCACGCTCTTGCCGTCACGCAACAGTCCATTGATTTCGTACTCTGAGTCCACTATGCGGAACTGGCGCAGATAGTCGATGCCCTCAAGCCATTTCTTTTCCACTTCAGCAAGGTCATAGCTGAAGTTCATTGCCTTCAAGATGGCCTCATGGCGCGCCTTGTGTTCCGCATACTTCCGTTCGAAATCTTCATAGATATCTCCAACGCGAAGTCCGTTACGAGACACTTTGTCTGTATAGGTCGGTCCGATACCCTTGCCTGTTGTGCCCACCTTGCTCCGGCCCTTTGCAACCTCATAGGCAGCGTCAAGCACACGGTGCGTGGGCATAATCAGATGCGCTTTTTTGGAAATGTGGAGCCGGCTCTTCAGTTCGTGGCCACTGGCCTCAAGCGCCTTGGCCTCTTCCATGAACAGGTCTGGAGCTAACACCACACCATTGCCAATGATATTCACCTTGCCACCTTGAAATATCCCAGAGGGAATGCTTCTCAGCACATACTTCTGCCCCTCGAACTCCAAAGTGTGCCCTGCGTTCGGGCCACCTTGAAAACGTGCGACCACATCGTAGTTAGGGGTGAGCACATCGACCACCTTTCCCTTACCCTCATCGCCCCACTGCAAACCCAGCAGGACATCAACTTTTCCTTGATTCATCTTTTATCTATCTTATATCTTAGCTACAAAAGTACTATATTTTATTCAGACCGGGCCTCTTCTGCCATCATAAAAAGTCAATACCTACCCTTTTCAGCGCACTCTTGGCTAGGCGCTCATACACCAGTCCCAAATCAGCAAAGTGACTCATGCACGACAATGCCGCCTTGCGCACTGCCACCGAGTGTCCCTGCAGAGCCGCTTGCGCCTGGTCAATCAGTTCGTTGACGGCTCTCTCATTAGGTTCACAGCCATCCATAAACAAACGCCCGAGCACATTAAAGCCACAGAGCTGATAAATTTCGCGGTCGGTCGCTATCCATCGGAAAGCAAGGTCTGCCGCATAGGGCAGGTGCCTGTAAAGGTTGAAAGCAGCAAGTTCCGCAACCTCAAGCGTCTCTGTCTGCTCCATCCAAATGTCCACCACTTCAGGCTGCATCCGTTCCGCCGGCATCACCATGGTGGCCAGCAATTTGCACTCGCGCACGTTCTCTTTCCACAGGGCTATGGACAGGTCGTAATCAGGGCCAATTTCTGCTGCAAGTTTCCTTAGCATGGGCAACGGGACACCCCAGTTAACCTTATAAAACGCCCCTTTGTCACGCATTGACTGGGCTGTCACGCCATTCATCATTAATCTGAATGACTTCTTGATTTCCCTCAGCCGCTCGTCAACCGGGCGGTTGCTCTGCTGAACATTATTATTCATATTAGCGTTCCGTATTCCTCGCTGTAACGCAGCATCTGCTGCGCATAACCCTCACTATAGTCAACCCGGATGTCAGTCACACGGCCCTTGTCGTCAGTCACAGGAATCAGCATGGGGTTGATAAACCCCTTATAGGGAGCCAGCCCCAGGTGCCGGTACCGTGCCAGAACCTCTTCGTGTAGCGAACGGTCAACACCGATGCCGTACCGTTCCACCAACAGTCGCGCTGCCTCAAAGTCGCCCTCGCTCTTTATACGCTGCACCTCTGAAAGCAGCCTTGCGACAAGCTGTCTGAGCGCGACATAGTCGGTTATCTCAACATAAGTTTTACCCTTGCAGAGACTTAGCCGCATGGCATCGCCGTTGTCCATACACCAGTGGGCTATCAGTGAGCGATTGCGCATATGGGCCTCTTCTATGTTACGGCCCGGTTCAATGCGGACTAGTTGTGTCAGCAAGCCGTTCATCATATAGGAATAATAATGCGCTTTCCACGCCTCATCGTCTGGCAACAGTCCGAGATCGACCATTTTCTTGTCCGCAATGTAATATAGTCCGAACAGGTCAGCACGCGCCTCCTCAATCGTATTGCCATACGCTTTCAAGGCATCTGAATCCACCCCGGGCAGTAGCTGTCCGCTACCATGGCCAAGACATTCATGCAGGTCAGTATGTATATTGTCGCACACTTGGCCATAACGTTCAATCATTCTTAGCGTTTCCTTGTCAACGACAAACTCCCTGTCAAATCCGTTTCCGCGAGCAGCCTGGCTGTATGCCTCAGTCAGATTGCCTATGGTCACGCTTTTGCTTCCATGGCGCGCCCTGATCCAATCCGCATTGGGCAGGTTGATGCCAATAGCAGTCGAGGGGTACTCGTCACCACCCAGCATTGCCGCGCAGACCACGTTCGCCACCACCCCCCTGACCTGTTTTTTCCGAAATCTTGGGTCAACAGGCGAGTGATCCTCAAACCACTGTGCATTGCGGCTAATTGTCTGCGCGCGCTTGGTGGCCTCTATATCCTTGTATTCAACAATTCCCTCCCATGAGGCTTTCAGCCCCAGCGGATCGCCGTAGACTTCTATGAATCCATTGATAAAATCTACCTGACCCTCTGTCGTTTTCACCCATTCGACAGAGTAATCATCGAAGTCGGTCAAATTTCCAGAGCGATAGAAGGCCACAAGCCGGTCTATTACCTTTTGCTGCCCCTTGTTCTCACAATAATTCCGCGCTTTCTCAAGCCAGCAGACAATCTGCCGCAGCGGCTTGTCATACAGTCCCCCCACACGCCACACAAGCTCGACCAGCTGACCGTCACGCTTTACCAGCCTCGAATTGAGACCATACGAAGGCGGGCATTCGCCGCCGGCAGTCTTCATCCGGGCGTAGAAATCCTCAACCTCCTGCTGACTCACGCCATCGTAATAGTTGCACGCAGAAGTCTTTACCAAATCGTCACCGTCGACTTTGTTCACACGTCTCGGCATGAACGTGGGGTCGAAGATAATCCGTTCCAACTCGTTCCACAACTGCTCCGCCGTCTGTCCATCGGACAGTGGCAGCCGTTCAGGGGCCACACCGAGCATGGCATCATGAAGGTAGGCAGGAGAAAAGCCCGGCACGAACTTGTCGCTCCCATAATGATGATACAGTCCATTGGAAAACCAAATGCGCTTGAGATAAACCTCAAGCGCCTTAAAGTGCTCCGACTGGCGGTCTGCAGACGGGTCTGTATAGACAGCCTCCAGCACCTTGCGTACCCTCAAGCCATAGCGCCCGAACTGGTCAAACGTGATGTCGCGGCCATAAAGTGTGGCTTTTGCCAAGCAGTAAATATACATCCTTTGCCGCAAGGACAACCGTTCAAAACCGTCAAGCCGGTAGCGAAGCATCTGCACATCAGCGAAACGCTCGCCTGTAAGATAGTCAAATGGTTCCATCATACCCTCAGTGTCACTGTTCACAGCATCTCTTCGGCATCGGTAGACTTCGGGCGGGGGCCTAGCAACTGCTGCAACTTATACTCACGCGGAGTGATGTGATGCAGACGATAGAAGCTGGCATAGAACGACTGCCTGTTAGCAAAACCCACCATGTCACTCACCTCTTGCATTCTGAGTGACGCGTTGGCTGGATTGGAGAGAATCTCCATGGCCTCCTTAATGCGGTACTGGTTAACAAAAGAGGAATAGTTCACTCCAAACTTCACATTCACAACAGCCGACACATAGCGAGTGTTGGTATAGAGGTCAGCGGCAAGTTTCTTTGCCGAATATTTCTTGTCTCGATATTTCTTCTCCCTTACAACAATCTGATAGATTCTGTCTTTCATCGCCTCCATGAGGTCTGGATTAACGAGTGTCCTGTAAACAGCGTCTTTCGGCTTACTTTCACGAATATTATACTTTGCCATAACCTACTGAGATATTTTATTTGTGCAAAAATACTATTTATTATTTACAACAGTCACCCATTCTGATGCTTTTTCAAAAAAAATAACATTTCGGTCGGAAGTATCTTCTTTCAGCTCAATTTATGGCAACGCACCCAGTTCCATTCCAAGAGACCGACAAAGTCGATATGGGTCATTAAGCGTCAAACAGAAATTAGGTTTCATCACTGACAGTTCGATTCAAGAAGGCGCTGTGTTCCCACACAGCAGCAAAATCAAACAAAAATTAAAAAAAATCAAGAAATATTTTGGCAAAATAAAAAATAACGCATATCTTTGCAAACGTTATCCTGAAAACAATCTTTTTACCTTAAAAGACTAATACCTATTGAAGATATGAAGCGATTGCCTGTGAGGGTCATCGCTTTATTTTTTTGTTTTATACGAAAAGGCGGCCCACACAGTTATAAATTCCGGACCGGAGGCCAACCAATCCACCAGAAGACACGGCTGAGCGTCCGCGCAAAAGGATGCCATACTTACCTTTATCAGATGAGCACGCAAGCAAGCCCCCAAAAACTGTTTGACAGAATGTCATGACGATTTGGGCCGGATGACATGGCGGAACGGTGCGTTTCACGTTGCAATATGGACTGTATGGCGAGCTGAAACGGTGCGTTTCGCGCTACGGAACAGGCCGTATGGCGAGCCAGGGGCAGCCATTCTGCACACGCACTCCCGCTTAACCCAAATCAGTCGTCAGGTTTCGCCCCGGGGTTGACGTTAGTATCTGACAGCTTGCGGCGGCAATGCAGAAGCCATGGCGAGCGGTGGCGAGACGCGGACGGCAGCAAGACATCGGAAGAAACTGTGACCTTCACTTTAGCGACCAACACGGGTTAAAATTAGTTAACACGCCAAGGATTAACAGGAGAGAACGACCAATGTTTTACAAAAAAGGCTTAACTTTGCACTCGTTTTTAGTCCGTGGAGGCTCAAAAAAGTGACGGCACGTGGCTTGTCCGCCTTACGGAAAACCGTTTAAAGTTTTAATCATGTACGCAATCGTAGAGATTAACGGTCAGCAGTTTAAGGCCGAAGAGGGCAAGAAACTCTTTGTCCACCACATGAAAGATGTGGCAGAAGGCCAGGCTGTTGAATTTGAGAAAGTGCTGCTCGTAGACAAAGACGGGGCAGTTGAGGTTGGTGCGCCTACCGTAAATGGTGCCAAAGTGGTGTGTGAGGTTGTGAACCCGCTTGTCAAGGGTGACAAGGTTATCGTTTTCAAGATGAAGCGCAGAAAGGACTATCGCAAGAAAAATGGTCATCGTGCCCAGTTCACAGAGATTGTAATCAAACAAGTTATCGCTTAAAAAAACAGGAGGACGTAAAAATGGCACATAAAAAAGGTGTTGGTAGTTCTAAGAACGGCCGCGAATCAGCTTCGCAGAGACTTGGTGTCAAGATTTGGGGTGGCCAGAAAGTCATCGCAGGCAACATCATCGTTCGCCAGCGCGGCACTAAGCACAATCCCGGCAACAATGTGGGTATCGGCAAGGATGACACACTCTATGCACTGGTTGACGGTGTGGTGAACTTCAAGAAAGGCCGTCGCAACAAGAGCGTTGTATCAGTAATTCCCGAAGTGCAGGCCTAAAGCAAACAAAAGAACAATAAATTATTCCAAACAAACAGCAAATGCCCCTACTCCGCAAGGAGAAAGGGGCATTTGGCGTTTCTGCAGCATCTGCAATAATCAGCTGATTCTTCCCATCCATTCTTTGCAACTTTCAGCACAGCGTTCCCCGTCAATGGCAGCCGATACGATACCTCCGGCGTAGCCGGCACCCTCGCCGCAGGGAAAAAGTCCCTCTACCGTGGGATGCATAAGCGAGAGTGGGTCACGCACAATGCGCACGGGTGCCGAAGTGCGCGTTTCGACAGCAATCATCGTGGCTTCGTTGGTCAAGAAGCCGTGTGATGACCGGCCAAAGGCAAGAAATCCCTGCTGAAGCCGCGTAACTATTCGCTCTGGCAACCAAAAGTGGAGCGGAGATGACACCAAGCCTGGCGCATACGAGCTACGCGGAAGGTCATAGCTTAACCGCCGGCTGACAAAGTCGGCCATGCGCTGTGCAGGGGCTGTCTGGCGCATTCCGCCCTGCTGCCAGCAGTTGCGTTCAATCCTCTCCTGCCAGTGCATCATGCGCAAGGGACTGTCACCCTCAACATCCTCTGGGCGCGTTTCGACCACCATCCCGCTGTTAGACCACCGGCCACCACGGTTGCTCGGACTCATGCCATTCACTACAAGCTGGCGAGGCCCCGTTGCCGCAGGCACAACAAAGCCTCCCGGACACATACAGAACGAGTAGACCCCACGGCCATCGACCTGGGTCACAAAGGCATACTCGGCCGCTGGCAAATACTTGCCGCGGCCCTGACTGCTGTGATACTGTATCTGGTCGATAAGCTGGGCAGGGTGCTCCAAGCGCACGCCAACGGCAATGCCCTTTGGCTCTATGGCGACACGGCTGTCGTAAAGAAGGCTGTAAACATCCCTTGCCGAGTGCCCTGTCGCTAAAATGACCGGACCTCGGAAGACTCGCTCGCCGCCAGTGTCAAGGCATACCGCCTCTATGCCCTCAACCCGCCCGTTACGGCAGACAAGGCGCGTCATCTTGGTCTGGTGGTGCACCTCTCCGCCAGCTCGCACGATGGTGTTGCGCATATTCTCTATAATTCGCGGCAGTTTGTCTGTGCCTATGTGCGGATGGGCATCAATGAGAATGTCAGCCGATGCACCATGCTGGCAAAAGATGCCAAGTATGCGGTCCACATTCCCCCTCTTCTTACTACGTGTATAAAGTTTCCCATCAGAATATGCACCGGCCCCACCTTCGCCAAAGCAGTAGTTGCTCTCTGAATCAACCTTTTGGGTCTTGGTAATCATCGACAGGTCACGCCGCCGCTGATGCACATCCTTACCACGCTCAACAACAACAGGACACAGTCCCAACTCAACAAGGCGGAGTGCGGCGAAAAGCCCACCAGGCCCCTCACCGACTACAATCACCCTGGGGCGTCCGAGCACATTACCGTAAACCAAAGGGGAAAAGGTAGGGTTTGAAGGTTGCTCGTTGACATAGACTCGAACTCTCAAGTTAACAAAAACCGTATGCTGACGTGCGTCTATACTGCGCCTAAGCACTCGCACGGCCGTTATTGTACGTTCGTCAACGCCCTTTTCACGGGCTAAATAAGCTCTAATACCCCCGTCACTTGCAGCTACCTGCGGAAGCACTCTCAACTGATACTCATATGTCATAGGTTGTTCGGAATAAGCGGGAATGGCCGGCTTATCGCCGCGCCCTTAAAATACTATGGTACAAAGGTACTTATTTCGCAAGGAAATTCCAACAAGCGGACAGATAAAAACAGGGTGAACGGAAAGCCAACGAGAGGCTCCGCCCACCCTGAAGACGACCCAAAGACTGGCAATGGACCTTCAGCCAAGTGACGTGGTTACAACAGCTTGTTCAGTCGCTCCTTCCACACCGCATACGCATTCAGATAGTCCGCGCGGTGCCTCTCGTCTGGCTCGACGACCAGAAGCTTCTCGAGAGCGGCGAAAGCCTCCGCGTTGTCCTTGTAAATACCGGCACCAATGCCAGCCCCCCTGGCAGCTCCCACACTGCCATCAGTATCATAAAGTTCAATAGTGGCACCGCTAACCCCTGCGAGTGTGTCACGGAACAGCGGGCTTAAGAACATATTGGCACGCCCCGCATGAATCTTGCGGATGTCCATGCCCATCTGCTGCATCACCTCCATGCCATAGCAGAAGCTGAACACGATGCCTTCTTGGGCAGCGCGCACCAAATGCGCCTTGCCATGCTTGTTGAAACTAATGCCGTGCAGAGAGCAGCCTATCTCACGGTTCTCCAGCACACGCTCAGCGCCGTTGCCAAATGGGATGACAGACACTCCGTCACAGCCAATGGGGGCTTGCTCGGCCAGACTGTTCATCTCTGAATACCCTATCCCCTCAGGAGCCACATTGCGGCGCATCCACGCATTGAGGATTCCTGTTCCGTTAATGCAAAGGAGAACGCCCAGCCGGGTCTGCTCGTTAGTATGATTGACGTGAGCAAAGGTGTTCACACGACTCTTTGGGTCATACTGCACCTGGCCAAGAACACCGTAAACGACTCCAGAAGTACCTGCCGTTGACGCAATCTCCCCAGGGTTGAACACATTAAGGCTTAACGCATTGTTGGGCTGGTCACCCGCACGGTAGGTGATTGGGGTGCCCTCGGCAAGCCCTGTCTCAGCAGCCGCCTCGGCAGACACTTCGCCCTGACAGCCGAAAGTAGGTTTGATTTCGGGTAGTATCTGTCTGTCGAACCCATAATAGTCCATAAGGAAACCGGCTACCGACGCTTCCTTAAAATCCCAAAACATACCTTCGCTCAGCCCGCTTACAGTTGTACAGGGAGAGCCACTGAGCTTCATGGCAATATAGTCACCCGGCAGCATCACCTTGTAAATATTCTCAAACACCTCAGGCTCGTTTTCCTTGACCCAGGCCAACTTGGCCGCAGTGAAGTTACCCGGCGAGTTCAGCAGATGCTCAAGGCACAGGCTGGGCCCCAAATCACGAAAAGCGCGCTCGCCATACGGAACTGCACGTGAATCGCACCAAATGATGGAAGGCCTCAACGGATTCAGATGACGGTCAACGCAAACCAAGCCATGCATCTGATAGGAGATGCCGATGGCCTTGATGTCCTCGCCTTTTGCCTGCACCTCGCCCATAATCTTGTGCAAACACAGCTTGGCATTTTCCCACCACATACACGGGTCTTGCTCAGCCCATCCCGAACGGACAGCCTTGATGGGCGCCTCGGTCTCAGGGAAAAAGGCAGAAGCCACACACTTTCCACACTCCACATCTACGAGCGAAGCCTTGACAGAACTGCTGCCAACATCAATTCCTAATAAATATTGTTTTGCCATAATCAGTATAAATTGTTGTTTTTTCACAATAGAAGCGTTGTATTGCTACATTAATTTATACGTACAAGACGCAAAATCCACCCTTAAAAAAAAGCAAAAAGTTACAAACGCAGCATTTTTTAAGAAAAAATTTGATTGTTTGAATATTTTTCTTATCTTTGCAAGATGAAACGTGTTGGACTAGTTTTTTAACAAGATTTTAACCTCAAACGAAACGACATAATCTTGACAATGTTTATGAAGAAGAAAATACTTATACTTGATGACAAGGAGACAATAGCAAAAGTCTTATCCATTTACCTAATGAGTGACTATGACGTGCAGTGGCTTCCAGACGGCCTTCAGGGTGTGAAATGGCTTCAGGCTGGCAACACCCCCGACTTGATTATCTCGGACATCAGAATGCCCGGGATGAGGGGAGATGACTTTTTGGAATGGATCAAGCAGAACGAACTGTTCAAGAACATCCCTGTCATTATGCTCAGCAGTGAGGACAGCACAAGCGAGCGCATCAGGCTCTTGGAAATCGGAGCCATTGACTATATTGTGAAGCCTTTCAATCCCATGGAATTAAAGATTAGGGTGAAGAAAATCCTCCAGTAACAGCAACGCATCCACTAACTCTCGATTATCTGGCAATGATTGGTGTTATCTATTTAGGGAGCAATCCCAAAACACAAGAAAGGCTAAAATCCATCCCTGGACAACTGGTGCGAATGACCGGCAACTACAAGGATGCTGCTTCGTTTTGCACGAACAGGACAGGACAAGAGCACTACATCATGTTCGTTGAAAAAGGTTCGCAAAACGAGACCGCCACAGCGCTGACCTACCTTAAGAAGAAATGTCAGAACATTTATGTCATCCTGCTGACAGGAAGCCTGTCGGACAGAGACAGGAAATATTTCCAAAAATGCGGTATTAACGACACCCTGGGCGACAACGCTTCGGTTGCCGAGCTGAACAAGAAAGCCCAGTTTATCAGCGAGCGGGAAGACATTCTATTTGACAAGGCCACGCCAAAGCACAAGATTCTCAAATTTCAGATTCCGCTTTGGAAACGTCTTTTCGACATTGTTTTCTCAGCACTGGGTATCATTGTGCTTTCCCCCGTCTTCATCATCACAGCCATTGCCATCCGAATGGAAAGCAAGGGACCAGTGCTTTTCAAATCAAAGCGCGTGGGCACCAACTACACTGTTTTTAACTTTCTAAAGTTCAGAAGCATGTACATCGATGCGGACAAAAGACTAAAGGAGCTGAGCAGGTACCATAACCAATATGCAGCAAAGAACGACAACCAGACAGAGGCAGCGGGCAGCACTTCGCCAACCGACAGTATGGCAATTGGAGACGACGCGGAAATGATGATTAGCGATGACGAGGTGATGCTGGTGGGAGATGATTTTGTGGTGTCCGAAAACGACTACAACAAGCAGAAGAGTGCCGAAATTGCCAATGCCTTTGTCAAGATAGAGAACGACCCACGCATTACAAAGGTTGGACGTTTTATCAGAAAATACAGTATTGACGAGCTTCCACAACTTTTCAACATACTTAAAGGCGATATGACGATTGTCGGCAATCGTCCGCTCCCCCTCTATGAGGCAGAGAAATTGACAGGCGATGACTGCATTGACCGTTTCATTGCACCAGCCGGCCTAACTGGATTGTGGCAAGTAGCCGAGCGCGGAAGAAATGGGATGATGTCGGCAGAAGAGCGCAAGCAACTGGATATCAAATACGGACAGACCTATAGCTTTGCGCTTGACATGAAGATTATTTTCAAGACACTCACATCCTTTATTCAAAAAGGTAACGTGTAAGCATTCCCTTATGTGCCAAAGATGAAAGAGCCCAACTTATCCAACAATCATGAATAACTTTAAAAGAGCAGTACATCTCATAATGGCCTCCGTGATTTGCAGTGCCATGCAGGCTCAGTTTAACGAGAGTGGTATCAGTGCCGGTTTCTTTGATTCCAGCAACAAAGACACCATCAATTTCTCCACGTTCCACCTTCCACCACTTGCAGTTCTGTTTGAAAACGCCAAAACCAGCCCAGAGATTCAACTCTATGCCAAAGAGCAGGAGATTGCTCAGGCAGAGGTGGCCAAGCAGAAAAGACACATCTTCTCGTACGTACGAGGACACGCCAGCTACAGCTACGGCAAAACTGACATGTGGGGAAACAATTCCTCAACCTACAACCAGATGATTTACCAATTTCAGGGAAGCGAGCAAAACTACTGGAATGTGGGTGTCAATGTGAGCGTTCCGCTGGAGGACATTCTCGACCTGGGGCCGTCTGTCAGGAGGAAACGGCTGCTTGTTGACCGTGCACAGATACAGAAAGACCAGGCATACGATGAGCTGAAACTAAAAATAGCCTCGCTCTACGTGAAAATAACCAATAACCTTGTGGCCCTGAAAACGGCAAGCGAGAATGCAGCCATCTATCAGGGGGCAGGAGCCCTGAACCAAGAAGATTTCCACAACGGCAACATGACAATCGAAGCTTTTGCAAAAACCAAGGAATACGAGCAGGGGGCCGTGGAAACATACCAAGCCCTGCAGACTTCAATCACGACAGACATCATCACACTTGAGATTCTGACACACACACCGATTATCACCAACTCAACAACAGACATCACGTTGGACAGCACAGTGGAAAAGTCACAGAAGCAAATTGCAAAGGAAAACAAGGCTGTGGAGAAACGGATTAAGAAAGCGGCTGTGGAGGAACAGAAGAGGGTTGAGGCCATAGAAAAGGCAGAGAAAGCGGCTTCAAAGAATGCAGGAAACAAATAAAAACGACAAAAATACCAGGAAACAATGGATATGTTCAGATACTTAGTGAGATTTCTTTACCGCATCAGATGGTATGTTGTCACCCTACCGCTCATTGCATTGGTTATCGCATGGTTCCTCACGCGCAACATGGACAGAATTTACGATGTCAACACAACCATCTATACGGGAATGATTACCGGTTACAATATTGAAGGCGGCACCGGTTCGGCCGGGGGAAACTCACAGACCAACATCAACAATCTGATGCTGATGGTCACCACAGACAACACCATCAGAGAAGTGTCACTGCGACTCTTCGCACGCTGCATGATGTATGGCAATCCCATGAAAGACAACAACTACATCTCAGCCGAGCATTTCCGCGAGCTGTCACAGGCGGTTCCTGCTGATGTAAAGGCGCTCATCAACAAGAACAGTGAGTCGGCGACATACGCCAACCTCAAGGCCTACGAAAAGCCAACCATGGGAAACTACGTGTTCGGCCTGCTCAACTACCACCCTTACTTCAGCATTGACGCCATCACTTCAAGGCTGAAAGTGATGCAAATCAACCAGAGCGACATCATTGACATTGGCTACTCAGCAAACGATGCGGGAATAGCATACAACACACTTGATATCCTCAATGATGTATTTGCAAGGCAATACCAACAGTTACGTTTCGGAGAAACCAACAACGTCATTAAATTCTTTGAGAGGGAGGTCGCCAGACTCTACCGCATTCTGTCAGGTGCAGAGGATGACCTCATCAAGTACAACATTTCCAAACGTATCATCAACTACGGCGAACAGACCAAGCAGCTGACAGTTCTGGACGCACAGCAACAGAACTTTGACAACCAGATGCTGATGGACTACACCACGACCAAGGCCTTGATGGACTATCTTGAGCGACAGTTGGGCAACAGAGCCAAAGTCATCAGGGCCAACAGGGACTTCACTAATCAAGTGACTGACATCTCGCGCATTCAGTCACGAATATCCAACCTCCAGCTGATGAGCAGTGAGGGAGGAGGCAACTCTGCCGAATCACAGCAAGAGCTGGCCATCGCTAAGAAACAGCTGCAAGCGGCCACACGGCGTGTGAAAAGCCTTACCAAGGAGATTGAAGCTGGGTCGTACAGTACAGAGACAGGAGTAAAAGCCAACTCAATGATAGACAAATGGCTGGAACAGGTGCTGCTCTTCGAGAAGACAAAAGCACAGAATATGGCCAAGGACATCATGCGGAAAAGGCTGGATGACCAGATTCTGTACTACTCCCCCATCGGGGCCACACTTGACAGGAAAGACAGGCACATTGGCTTTATCGAGGGAAACTACATGGAAATGCTGAAGGCCCTGAACGCTGCACGACTGCGCCAGAGAAACCTCCAGATGACAACAGCCACACTGCGCGTACTCAACCCACCAATGTTCCCGCTGAATGCCCAACCCACAAACAGACTGATTATCCTGCTAGGCGTATTCATGGCCACATTCTTCCTGACAACACTCTATTTCTTAATTATCGAACTGCTTGACAGAACTCTGCGCGACAGAATGCGGTCGGAACGAATAACCAAAGTGCCAGTTATGGGCTGTTACCCCAAGGACAGCACCTTGCGCTACCGCCGCTATAACAAGACCATTGCAGACATGGCACTCAGACAGCTCAGCAAAGCCTTGCTCCCTCATTTCAAGACGGGGCAGCAGAACGTACTTAACCTGCTGTCTACTGACGCTGCCAACGGCAAGAGCTATCTGGCGCAGGAGTTGGAGAACTATTGGATATCGATAGGCTTGCAAGTGCGGCGCCTCACTTATGACGAGGATTTTCTGGCAGAAGACAGCAAATATATCATGGCAAGCAGCATCAAAGACTTGTATCCTGACATCATGCCAGACGAGATTGTCATCATTGAATACCCAAATCTGAATGACAACTCAATAGCCTCTTCCCTTCTCAACATGGGCACGGTTAACCTTCTGGTCACCCGCGCCAACCGCACATGGAAGGACATAGACCAGAAAGCGCTTAATGAGTTGAATGCGCAGCTGGAAAACAAGAGCACGCTATATATGTATCTGACGGAGGCAAGCAGATATGCAGTGGAAGAATTTGTTGGCCAACTGCCCCCATATACCAAGTTCAAGAACCTGGTCTACCGCATCTCCCAACTTGGACTGACCGCTACTGAAAACAGCCACGCTAGCTAAATAAATGGACGATAAAACAAGTGCAAAGCGGTTTGTCATTCCACCGAACGAAAACGGAGGAAGAGTAGCATTGCTTTTTCTTCTGTTTTTGGTGGCGCTTTACGCTTTCTACTCTATGGGACTGACAGGAATGGCAATGGTCTGCGCCATTCCCGTCACCGTCATTTACATCTTCGTCGCATTCAGGTTTAAGATGTTCACCTTTTGGACACTCTTTGTCTTGAACTATTTTATTACGTTTCTCTCCAGATACGGGTATCTCCCCATTCCGATATCAATCGTCAACGAGCTATTTGAGATTATCTTGTTAGCTATTGCCATCATTGATGCCAAAATGTTCATTGAGGCAAGATTCCTTAATGTCATGCTGATTGCCTTGCTGACATGGTGTGGCTTCTGCACCCTTGAGGTGTTCAATGATGTCTGTGGCCTGGGGATTGACATCGGCGCATGGTACACTGGCGCGCGCCTGATGGCGTTCCAGTTGATGTATGCTTTCTTGGTTTGCACCATATATATATCAAACCCACGGAAAATCAGACAGTTTGTTTTTGCTTGGGCCTGTTTGTCTATCTTTGCAGCCTTGTGGGCTTGGAAACAAAAGAACCTCGGCTTCACATCTGCAGAAAAAGCATTTCTTGTTTATGCTGCACGCACCCACATGGTCAACGGCGTTGTGCGCTACTTCTCCGTATTCAGCGATGCGGCCAACTTTGGCTGCAACATGGCAGCAAGTGCTGTATGTTTCTATGTTGTTGGGCTTACCTCACGCATCCGCAAGGACAAGATTTTCTTTTTACTTGCCGGTGTCGCCTGTACATGGGCCATGTTCTCATCGGGGACCCGAACAGCCATTTTCTGCATGATTGCAGGGTTCATGGTTTATATTGTGCTCTCCAAATCTTTCAAAATTGCCGTTCCACTGGCTGTTGTATTCGGCTTACTGGTATTTATGCTGGCTTTTACAACAATAGGGAACGGGAACTCTATGATACGCCGAATGCGCTCTGCATTCAACAAGAATGATGCATCAGCCGGCGTACGCGACATCAACAAAACCGCAATCAAGAAATATATCGTCGACGCGCCTTTCGGCATTGGCATCGGCATTGGCTATGAGAACGTGCCCGCCAACAACAAGTTCAGAAAGCTGTCAACCATACCTCCAGACTCAGAATATGTGTTTATCTGGGTACACACTGGCACAGTTGGCATTACAGTTTTTGTCATCATAACCTGCATCATGCTCTTGGGAGCCTGCTGGATTGTGTTCTTCCAGCTCAAGAACAACTCTCTGCGAGGCATCGGTGGAGCGCTGTGCTCTGCATTCACAGCCATCCAGTTAGGCGGATACGGCAATCAGATACTGATGCAGTTTCCCAATGTCCTGCTATTTTACGGAGGGCTGTCTCTGGTCTTTCTACTTCCATCAATAGAGCAAGCCTATACAGAAGAAGAAAACAAACGTTATGCCTTGCAGGAGGAGAGGAAAAGGCTGAGAGAGGAGAAAAAGCGTGTACCGAAACATTGACATATCCATCATAACGGTCAACTATAATGGGTTAGATGACACTTGCTCATTGATAAACTCCATTCCGTGCAGCAATCCATACAGGACGGAAGTAATTGTTGTCGACAACGCATCACGCAACAACGAGGCTGCTATTCTTGCGCAGCGATACCCGTGGATAAAGGTCATAAGGAGCCAGCAGAACCTTGGTTTCGCTGGGGGCAACAACCTCGGCATCAAGTCAGCCAGAGGCAAATATCTTCTCTTCATTAACAATGACACCACCATCAGCCGCATCAATTTCGAGGCACTTGTCGGGCGGCTGGAAAGCTCGGAAAAGATAGGAGGTGTGAGTCCGAAGATACGTTTTTCCTTGGGCGACCGCCACTTGCAGTATGCAGGCTACACCCAACTGTCACCCATCACGCTAAGGAACATGGCCATTGGCTTTGGCGAGCAAGACCATGGCCAGTATGATAAAGCGCACCCTACCCCTTATCTGCATGGAGCTGCTATGTTAGTCAAGCGTTCAGCCATAGACAAGGCAGGAAACATGCCCGTTTGCTATTTCCTCTATTACGAGGAACTTGACTGGTCCGTCCGCCTTCGCGAGGCTGGTTACAAGTTATGGTATGAACCCGACTGTGTCGTCTTTCACAAAGAGAGTCAGAGCACTGGCATGGACAGTCCGTTGAAAAATTACTATTCCACGAGAAGCCGCCTTCTCTTCGCCTGTCGCAACCTACCAGCACACACGGTTGCGCTGTCAATCGGATACCAAATAGCAGTGGCCATTCCTGTCAACATTCTGCGCCAATTACGCAGAAAACGTTTTGACAATGCGCGGTCTGTATTAAGAGGACTGCTACATTTCATATTCAAGATTACAAAAGACAAACTATGAATTTTTGGATTATCATATATACCATTGACACTGTACTGTTTGTCGTTGTGGCCCTTACTGCTGCGTACATGACAGTGTTCACTGTGGCCTCACTATTCAGCCGCCACGCCACCCTTCCGCAAGCCAAGCGCAAGAACAGGTTTATTGTTCTCATACCATCCTACAAGCGTGACCATACCATTATCCCGACAGTCAAGGCCATACTCGGGCAGACCTACCCACAGCGTCTGTTTGACGTTACGGTTATCTCCGACCACCAACAAGAGATTACCAATTTCCAGCTGGCACAGTTCCCCGTCACACTGCTCACCCCAAATTTCAGCAACAGCACCAAAGCCAGGTCTCTTCAATATGCCATCAACAATCTGCCACAGTTTAAAATATATGATATTGCCGTTATTCTTGATGCAGACAACATCGTGCTACCAGAGTTTCTGGAAGAGGTAAATGATGCCTACGAAGCAGCTGGCACAAAGGCCATACAGGTTCACCGCGTGTCCAAGAACCGTGACACAGCAGCAGCCAACCTTGACGCCATCTTTGAGGAGATAAACAACTCCATCTTCCGCCGCGGGCATGTCACACTGGGCTTTTCATCGGCCATCTCAGGCTCGGGGATGGCCTTTGACTTCAATTGGTTCAAACAGAACATCGTCAAAGTCGACACTGCATGGGAGGACAAGGAATTGGAGGCCTTGCTCATGCGCCAGCGAATTTTTGTTGACTACTTTGACAACATATTGGTTTATGACGAAAAGACCCGGAAGACGGATGACTTTAACAGGCAGCGTGGCCGCTGGGCCTCCACACAGTTTCACATGACACTGTCAAGCATCAAGTATCTTCCTGTTGCTCTTATTAACAAGAAATACGACTTAGTGGACAAAATCATCCAATGGATGCTGGTGCCCCGCACAGTGATGATGGCCATCATTATCACGATGAGCATGGTGTTACCTTTCATTTACTTTACGCTTGCGGTAAAGTGGTGGGCCATGTTCGCCTTCATCATCTTTGTCTTTGCGATGGCTACGCCCGACTATCTCGTTGACAAGCAATGGGACAAGTCATTCCTCAAAGCTCCATTTATTCTCATTTCCTCCATCTTCAACATACTGCATATAGCCAGAAGGAAGAAAAAGTTCATAAACAAAAACAATTGACTGAGATGCTTTGGCAAGTCCTGCACATCATAGACATCACCCTCTGGTTGCCGATGGCTTATTCAACCGCCTACGTGTTCGTCTTCGCTATGGTATGTCTTCTTCACAAGCGCACGCCGGACGATGATGCGATGGTCAGCCCCACCCCCTCCAGCAGGTTTCTCATCCTGATGCCTGCCTATAAGGAAGACCGAGTCATTATTAGCTCAGCCGACACCTTTCTTGGACAGGACTACCCCAAGGAACTTTACCAGTTGGCTGTCATCTCCGACCATATGTCAGAAGCTACCAATGCCAAGCTCCGCCTTCGGCCACTGCAACTGCTCACACCAACTTTTAAGCAGGGTACAAGCACAAAAGCCAAGGCATTGCAGTATGCAGTCAGCAAGATAGATACCACACGGTTCGACCAGATTGTCATCCTTGACGCTGACAATGTCGTCAGCAGAGACTTTCTTACCCTGCTGAACCATGTTTGTCAGAAAGGCTACAAAGCCATTCAATGTCACAGGTGCGCCAAGAACAGCGACAGCAACATAGCCGTCCTTGACGGTATAAGCGAAGAGATAAACAACACTGTCTTCCGCAAGGCCCACAATTACATCGGCCTGTCTTCGGCACTGATAGGGTCAGGAATGTGTTTTGACGCCCGGTGGTTCAGCGAGCATGCAGACAAGCTGAGCACAGCTGGCGAAGACCGTGAGTTAGAAAATCTTCTGCTCCAGCAGAAAATCTTTATCAAATATGCGGCGCATATTCCCGTGTACGATGAGAAAGTCAGCAATCAAGACAATTTCCAGCAGCAGCGCCTTAGATGGATGTCAGCCCAGTTGCAAAGTCTTCTAAGTCTGCTGCCACAGCTACCCAGAGCCATCAGGTCGGGCAACATCAACCTGATAGACAAGACACTGCAACAGGCTCTCATTCCCCGGAGCATTCTTTTGGTCGGCACCCTGTTTCTGGCTGTTGCCACCCTGTTGTTTGTTCCCGTGTGGAGTGCAAAATGGTGGATATTGTTTTTAATCTTACTCGTTTCACTTGTCATTGCCATTCCGTCCCAACTACGCAGCAAGGCTGTGCGGAGTCATATCTTCATCCTGCCCCACTTGGTATGGAAAATGCTGACAAGCCTTCACCGGTTAGACCGGAACAACAAGAATTTCATCCATACCAGACACAACAAGTGAGGGGGAAAGGCAAAAGAAGGACTCAAGCGAATGTGCCAGCACAATCAAAAAGAATAAGAGAATCCCAACGAGCTGTATTCATTAAACTGCAAGTAATGCAGTTTGTCATCCGACTTTCTGGAATCGTCAAAACGCGGATAGAGGAAGATATTAGCTGAAATAAACCGGCTGACCGCCAACGAGATGGTGTTCTCCCATTCCATCAGCACCTTCTTGTAGGTCGTGTACATATAGAAACGCGATTTCCATGAAACCTGGTTCGATATTTTCCAAACTATATTGGACGTTATCTGCGAACCAAACTCCTCCAGCGTGTGATGCCGGCCACCGGCAATGCCATTTCGCGCTGCCAAGTCAGAACGGTCAACATATTTGAAATTGAAAGACAGCAACGACAGATTGACATTCCCCGTCAGGCGCCTGTTCGATGTGCTCAGTGCGTAGTCCATACCCAGACCGAGGTTGAGGTTAAAAGGTGACATAAAGTCCGAGTAAACCTTGGAGTCATTGCTCCTCAAGCCCTGGGTAAACTGGGTATATGCGAGCAATTGCAACGAGTAATACCAATGCTTGGCAGCTTGAAGCCCCACCTTTCCTGTATAGCGAATCAAGTCGTTGTTAGCCTTGAAACGGTGTAATGTGTCCCCCCTTGAGTTCTGGAATCCCAACTTGAGCTCCAGCCTGTTGTCAACTTTCAGCCTCTGCTTGTTGTTATAATTGGCATTCAGTGTCAGGCTCGCCACCATAGAGTAGCTGCTTTCACCGCCCTTGTACCAGTTGTCCGACACGTAGTTCTGCAAGAACTGCAGGGCGTTGTCTCCTGAAAATGTCCAGAAGTTGGGTTTTCTGATTACCAATTCTGTTTCAACAGGCAACAGTTCGTCTGCCACAGGAGCGGCTTTGTCGGCAAGTTCCACGTTTTGCCTCACTTTCATCTCAATGTCTTTCCGCACAGACCCCGCCTTTTTCAGATGAGACTCGTCATTCTGCACCAAGTCGGGTCGGTGCAGGTAGATATTCATCAAGGCATTGTCCACCTCACTCTCCACCTCATCCACGCTGTCAGAACGTTTCTGGCGGATGGCCAACAGTTCGGTCACCGGGTTATGATAAAAGGTCAGCGGAAGGAAGAGACGGTACAATCGCCCATCTCTTTCTTGCGAGAGGGCCGTTCCCGACTGCGCCAGATCCGAAAAGACAGAATCTGACCTGTACTGATAAATGGCCAGCGAATCCGCATATCTTTTCATCAATGCCAGCGTGTCTGTTTTGCTTCTCGTGCTGTTACGATGCCTCTGTGCAACCATCTCGGACGAAAAAGTCCCCAGCAACATCAACACCAACACTATTCTTGCAAATTTTATTCTTCGGTTGTCCATGCATGCAAAATTACACAAATTATACGGAATGAGCAAATCTACCCTTTAACCAACCTTTCCTCCCTATGCCTTGACCACTGTAAATCTGGCAAACTTGAGCAGCAGCTGCTTAGTACCAGCCTGTTCAAACTCAACCTTGGCCTTGGTGTTCTCGCCTTCACCATCAACCTTGACAACCCTACCCCTTCCAAAACGCTCATGTTCTATAACAGCGCCTTCCAACTCGCTGCGCTCCTGCCCTGCGGGCCTGGCTCCGTCTTTCGGTCGCAGTTCCTGCTGCACCCTGCGCCAGGAATGTGGGGCTGAGATACGCTGCTGCACAGGAGCTTCGGGCTGGTGAAAGTTGGATAATGGCCCATTCTGCAAAGTGTCAGACATGGCTTTCTGCGGAGAGAACGCATTTGGCTGCACGGATGACCAGTCAAAGCCCTTGAGCGTGCCCGGCGCGAAATCGCTCAAGAAGCGTGACGGAGTGTCGTACTCCATCCGACCGAAGCGGAAACGGTTCTGAGCACACGTGAGCACGCAAAGCCGTTCTGCCCGCGTTATAGCCACATAAAGCAACCGCCGCTCCTCTTCAAGTGCTCTGACACTGTCACAGCTCCGGGGGGAGGGGAATATGTTTTCCTCCACGCCCACGATAAATACGACTGGAAATTCCAGCCCTTTGGCGCTGTGAATGGTCATCATGGTCACCTTTGGACTGTCATCATCACTATCCGTCGTATCCTGGTCTGTAAGCAATGACACCTCTTGCAAAAACGAAGGCAGTGCAACACGCTCATCATCTCCAGCTTCGCGGTGAGTCTTGACAAAGTCCTGCAATGCAGCCATAAACTCCTCCAGGTTCGATTGCCGCGACAGGTCATCAGGGTCGCTGCCCGAATAGATGTCGCGGCTGACCATGCTCTGTTTCACAATGTCACGCCCGAGCGTATAAGCGTCGTCCTCATCAATTCGCGCACGCCAGCCATCAACCATCTGTCTAAACAGTTCCAGCTTCTTCAGCGCCGCCGTTCCTACCTGCACAGCATAAGCCTGCGGGTTGGACATCACAGTCCACAGCCCCACACCCGAGTTGGAGACAGCCTCCATCAAGCGCGACACTGTTGTTGGCCCTATACCTCGCGTGGGATAATTGACCACTCGCTTAAAGGCTTCCTCGTCATCCGGGTTGACCACCAGTCTGAAATAGGCGATAATATCCTTGATTTCTTTACGCTGGTAGAAACTCAGTCCTCCCACAATATGATAGGGGATGCTTTCCTTGCGGAAACACTCCTCGAAACTGCGGCTCTGTGAGTTTGTGCGATAAAGGATGGCTATGTCATCAAACTTATACTCCCGCTCGCAAAGCTGCCTTATCCTCCTGCTCACCAGTATGGCCTCTTCCTTGTCGCTATACGTCACATGAAGTCGCAAAGGTTCTCCATCCTCGTTGTCACTGAACGACTGTTTGGGTATCTGCCTGACATTGTGGCTAATCAAGCCGTTCGCAGCGTTGACAATAGCCCGTGTTGACCGGTAGTTCTGTTCGAGTTTGAAAAGCTTGGCATGGTCATACTTCCGGGTAAATTCAAGAATGTTATCAATGTTGGCTCCCCGGAAGCTGTAAATGCTCTGGGCATCATCACCTACCACACACAGGCGCTGACGCTCACGCGTCAGTTGCCACAGGATAGCCTGCTGCACCCCGTTGGTGTCCTGATACTCGTCGACCAGTACATAATGGAAACGTTCAACATAACGCTTTCTCACATCCTCATGGGTGTCAAACAGCAAATAGGTGTTTACAAGCAGGTCGTCAAAGTCCATGGCATTGGCTTTCCGGCAACGCTCCACATAGCGGAAATAGATGTCTTTGACTGCCGGCTGTTTTCGCTCGGCATCAGCCTGTACAGTGCGCAGACTGGCTGCATAGGCCTGTGGCAGCAGCAGACGGTTCTTGGCCATACTGATACGGTCGGCCACCGATGCAGGGGTATAGGCTTTGTCTTTGTCAAGGCCCATTTCCTTGATGATGGCCTTCACCAACGAGCGAGAGTCGTTTTGGTCGTAAATGGTAAACTGTCTGGTGTAGCCCAGCAACTGACTTTCAGCCCTGAGGATGCGTGAAAAGACAGAATGGAACGTGCCCATGTTCAGATAGCGAGCCTCGTCGTTACCGACCAGGCTGACAACACGCTCTTTCATCTCGCGTGCCGCCTTGTTGGTAAACGTCAGGGCAAGAATATTAAACGAAGGCATCCCCTCTCTTAATAGAAATGCTATCTTGTGCGTGAGGACACGCGTCTTGCCCGAACCCGCGCCAGCAATCACCAACTGCGGACCGTCACAATAGGTGACTGCCGCCTGCTGGCTAAGTGAGAGTTCATTCATAAAGATAATACCACCAATAGGTTCCAAAATACTGTTCATACACAGCCAGCTTGCGCGCATTGCCTTCAGGGTAGGAATCCTCCAACTTTTGGAAATCGGCAAAGTCTGTGTCCATCACGCTGTCATGGTAGACCAGTGCTGGATGGGCACGCTGATGGGTGTAGAGTACCAGAGCCTCACGGTAATGCCTGGGCAAACTGTCATTGACGGTGTAGTATCTGGGAAGCAGTTTGACAAACGTGTCAAGGTCTTTGTCAACCAGACAGCCGCACAGGCGGTAGTCAGCCACTGCACGTGTGGCACGCCCGCACGCTTCCAGGGCCTTGAGGTAAGTCTTTGTGTTCATTTTGCCCAACGGTCGGGCGCCGAGATGGCGCCACACGCTGTCAGCAGGATAAAGCAGCAGTTGGCCTCCGCCTTCAGCAGGAAGAAGCGTTGACGATGTTCCCTTGACGGGATAGCGGAACAGCATCTCGCCCATCTCTCCCCGGCGCGAGAGTGCATAAGCGCGGAGCATCGTCAGATGCTGGTCAGTGGCGGCAGACCGCTCGCCCACCGTCAGAGCCTTTTCAAAATCACGGCTGGCCATCAGTGTTTCCATCCGGGCCCGGTAGTGCGTCACGTCATTGCCATTGGCTGCCAGAGCTACAAAGAGGAACAGCAGGCACAGCAACAGCAAGTTGCTCCACAGCTGTCTGCCAATGCTATAGCCATCGACCGCAGCATTTGATGTTCCCATGTTCCTCAGCACAGCCAAAAGCCCTCCCCACACGGCAAGCAGCAAGGGTGCCAGCCACGACCACACGGCAAGATAAGTCTGCCCACCGCCTCCAGGATGGTAGTCAGTAAGCAGGGCGAGCGCCAGCAGCGAGGGGAAGAAAGAGAGCGCATAGCCCGCAGCAACCTTCCTGAAGCACAGTTGCACCCACCTTTGCAAAAGCAAAAGGACTGCGGTTATCACGATGGCACCCACCGTACCGTTGTAGTGCGTCACCCCATGGCTCAGTTCATGCTGAGCCACCGTTAGCAGGTCTGCCTGAAAAAAGAACAACCAGGCAAAGCAGAACATACAAAAAGCGATGGCACACACCGCTTTTACAACGGTGGAGCCATTCGCAGCCATTAGTTTGTTCGTCATTCGTGTGATTTAATTCTTCTTTAAGACCACAGCCGACCGTGCCGGAATGTACAGTTTGAGCCACTCCTTGTGGTCTTTGACATACAGGGGGTCGAAATTGGTCAGGTGTGTCATGGAGTCGTCAGCCAGTCCGTTGCCGCCAAATTCCTTTGCGTCGGTGTTCAGCACCACGTCATACGACCCTGTCGGAACCAAGAAACCATAGTCGGCAAACGAATGTGTCGGGTTGAAATTGAAGACAAACACCAAATCGCCCCGGCTGAAAGCCAGAACCTGGTCGCCGTCATTGTGCCATATCTCCTGCACCGGCCTGTTCTGGAAATTGCGCACACTGGTAATGACCCGGAGCATAGCCTTGTCAAAATCGCCCAAATACTGATAGTCCAGCTCGGGGTCATCAGCCAGATGCCACTGCCTCCGGGCATACTTATAGCTCCACCCATTGCCCTCGCGCGGGAAGTCTATCCACTCCGGGTGGCCAAACTCATTGCCCATAAAGTTCAGGTAGCCGCCATTGATCGCCGCTGCTGTAACAAGCCGTATCATCTTGTGCAGGGCTACGCCGCGGTGCACGGTGTCGTTCTCGTCACCTTTCTTGAAATGCCAGTACATGTCTGCGTCTACCAGGCGGAATATCAAGGTCTTGTCACCCACCAGCGCCTGGTCATGACACTCACAGTAAGAGATGGTCTTCTCATCGGGCCTTCTGTTTGTCACCTCCCAGAAGATGGAGCTGGGTTTCCAGTCCTCGTCACGCAGTTCCTTGATGGTCTTTATCCAATAGTCAGGAATGTTCATGGCCATACGATAGTCAAAGCCATAGCCGCCATCCTCAAACTTAGCCGCCAGCCCCGGCATTCCGCTCACCTCCTCGGCTATTGTGATAGCCGAGGGGTTAACCTCATGTATCAGCAAGTTGGCCAGTGTCAGATAGCAGATGGCATTGTCGTCCTCATGGCCATTAAAATAGTCGGAATAACCGCAGAAAGCCTCTCCAAGACCGTGGCTGTAATAGAGCATGGACGTCACGCCGTCAAAGCGGAATCCGTCAAAATGGTATTCCTCAAGCCAGTAGCGGCAGTTGGACAACAGGAAATGCACCACCTCGTCCTTGCCATAATCAAAGCAGAGACTGTCCCATGCGGGGTGCTCATGGCGTTCGCCCGGATAGAAAAACTGGTTGGGGTCACCGGCCAGATTGCCCAGTCCCTCCACTTCATTTTTCACGGCGTGCGAGTGTACGATGTCCATGATGACCGCAATGCCATGGCGGTGGGCCGTGTCAATGAGCTCTTTCAGTTCCTCAGGTGTGCCAAAGCGGCTTGACGGGGCGAAGAAAGAACTCACATGGTAGCCAAACGAGCCATAGTAGGGATGCTCTTGAATGGCCATCACCTGGATACAGTTGTAGCCATCGGCAATCACCCTTGGAAGCACATTCTCGGTAAACTCCTTGTACGTGCCTACCTTCTCGGCATCCTGCGACATTCCCACGTGGCACTCATAGATGAGCAACGGGGACTTGTTGGGCTTGAATTTCTTCTTCCTGAAAATATATGGCTTCTCCGGGTTCCACACCTGGGCCGAGAACACCTTTGTTGTTTCATCCTGCACCACGCGCTGGCACCATGCCGGGATGCGTTCTCCCTCACCGCCATTCCACTTCACCTTCATTTTGTAAAGGTCGCCGTGCTTCATGGCCTTTTCACTGAGCTTGAGTTCCCAGTTTCCCGTGCCCTCAATACGCTTCAGCTTGTATTTCGGGCTCTCATTCCATCCATTGAAATCACCAATGAGGTAGATTTCCGTGGCATTTGGCGCCCACTCGCGGAACACCCAGCCCCTTTTCAGCTTGTGCAAGCCGAAATACAAGTGTCCGCTTGCAAACTGCGACAGCGACACCTTGCCATTCCGGGTGAGCTGGTTCCGTTTCCAAATGGCGTGCTCGTGCCTTCCGACAATGGCTGTCTCAAAAGGCTCAAGCCAGCTGTCGTTCCTCACAAGACCGACATGTTGCGCTTCCTGCGGCTTCTTACGCCTTGCCTCAGATTCACCGGCAACGCTCTTTGCTTTCTTATCCATAATCCTCGGGTCAAACGGTCAAACAATTCGCTCACTGCCATCAGCGTGCTTTTACCTTGAAGATGGCTTTCTTGATTTCACGCTCCTTGGCAATGCAGGGGGCATGACCATCCTGCGGAAAGAAGATGGCAAACATGCCGGGCTGGCAGGTCACATAGCTGTCGGCCGCAACTCCGGGCAGTTTGGCAATGTCCTTTTCCTCGTCATATCCGCCTTCGGGCAGATGGCACAGCGGAGTGTAGCCATAAGTCTCTGGTGCAGACACAGGTATTTGGATGTCAATCATACGGCGGTGGGTCTCCAACACAGCCTCGCCGGGGGTCTTTCCCTTGGCCATGGTCAGGTTCAGAAACAGTTCGTCACCCTTTATGGGATATTTGCCACAGTCAAGCACGTTCAAGTCATGTGACTTTAAAAATTCAGCCACGTCGCCAAACAGCGGGTTCAGCGAAGCGTAACTGTTCAACTTGTCAAGTGTGTCTATTACCATAATAATTGTATTTTGAGGTTATATGCGTATGCTTTATCTTTTGTCCTCGCGCCGCTGTCCGCGGACATAAGTGCCCGTCGCCACGATGTTTCCATTGCGGTCTTTCTCCACGAAGCGCCCGTCGCGGCGGTCATTGACATAGGTGCCTTCAAATCGCTTGCCATCCTTGTCTTCCTCAATGGCGGGGCCGTTACGCCGCCCGTCCTTGAACATCCCTTTGAACTTCCACCCGTCAGCATAGCGGGCTATGCCCTGGCCTTCTATCTTTCCGTTCTTAAACTGCCCTTCAAACACGTCTCCGTTTTTCAGCAGCAACTTACCGGTTCCGTTGGGCTTGTCGTCTTTCCACTCGCCGGTGTAGGTGCTTCCACCTTTCCACACTATTGTCCCCGTGCCCGCCTTTGAGCCGTCGCGGAACTGTCCGGTGTACTTGTCACCATTGGCAAAGCGGAACACGCCCGCCCCGGTCCGTTCGCCATCCACATAGTCACCCTCGTAAACGTCTCCGTTTTTGAACTTGTAGATACCGCGCCCGTTCTGGATGTCATTCCTCCACTCTCCTGTGTAAACATCACCATCGGCATAATAGAATGTGCCGGTACCCGACCGCTGGTTGTTGGCCCACTGGCCCTCATACTTCGACCCGTCGCCCCAGTCGAATGTTCCCTTGCCGTTTTTATTGTCATTGAGCCACTCACCCTTGTAATAGGCGCCACTGACAAAAGTGTATACGCCCTTGCCGTTGCGGTGGTCTTGCTTCCAGTCACCGTCATACCGGTCACCGTTATAGTAGTACATCACGCCATGCCCTTGCTGGTAGTCGCGGAACCACAGCCCGACATACTTGTTGTTATTGGCAAAATAGTATGTGCCCTGCCCGTGCTGCTGGTCTTGAAACCACTGGCCTTCATATTTCTCTCCGTCATAAAATGTATAAACGCCATAGCCTTGCCGCTTGCCCTTGACATACTCGCCCTCATAGCTGTTGCCGTTCTCGTACATTGTTTTTCCCTTGCCCTGTGGTTTGCCGGCCACCATTTCACCGCTGTAGTTTCCCTTGTCACGAGTGACGCAGTTGCCCAGCGTGATTTTTTGCGCTTCGGCCGGCAAAATGGCCAATGCGGCAAAGGCAAATATGGATATGTATATTTTTTTCAATTGCTCGGTATTCATAATTTTGCACCAAAAGTAATAAAAAAAGTATATAATGCAAAACCGAGTGCAGAATAGAGCGGAAAAGAAAAGATTTTTTAACGGAGCTACCATCTCTATTATTTGCCGCTCCCCCTCACACACTGCCACCTTACCCCTCGGTTACGCCACATTGTTCTGGTTTCTGTCGGTTTTTCCTGCTTTTTTCAGTAACTTTGCGCCACATTTACAGACAGACCCTGCATTATGAACGGACTTTACACCATCCTGCTGCTCATTCTGAGCAACATTTTCATGACCTTGGCATGGTATGGCCACCTCAAGCTCCAGCAAACAGGAGTGTCAGCCAGCTGGCCTCTCATCGGGGTCATTGCCTTTTCGTGGGCAATCGCATTTTTCGAGTACTGCTGCCAGGTGCCGGCCAACCGCATCGGCTTCCAAGGCAACGGAGGCCCCTTTTCCCTCGTCCAGCTGAAGGTTATCCAAGAGTGCGTGAGCCTTGGGGTGTTCGCCATCATCGCCAACATTCTCTTCCAGGGGCAGACCCTCCACTGGAACCACATTCTGGCTTTCTTCCTTATCATCTGTGCCGTTTACCTTGTCTTCATGAGATGACCAGTTCCGAACAGGCAAAACTCATCCGGCTGAAGAGCCGCCTGCGCAAGCGGTTCCATCAAGCCACGTCCATGTATGGCCTGCTGTCAGATGGCGACCATATCCTTGTGGGGCTCTCGGGCGGCAAGGACTCCCTGCTGCTTCTGGAGCTGCTGGCAGAACAGTCTCGCATCCACCGCCCGCAGTTCAAGGTGGAAGCCCTGCACGTCAGAATGGAAAATGTGAGCTATGAGAGTGACACGTCCTACTTAGAGCGTTTCGCGCAGCAGCAAGGCGTTTCCCTGCACGTGGCCACAACAGCGTTTGACAGCACGATACCGACCAAAAAGCCTGTCTGCTTTCTCTGTTCATGGCACCGGCGCAAAGTGCTGTTCAATATGGCGCAGGAGTTAGGGTGCAACAAGATTGCCCTTGGCCACCATCTTGACGACCTTTTGCAAACCACCCTTATGAACCTGTTCTACCAGGGACAGTTCTCCACGATGCCCGCCAGCCTGAAAATGCGGAAGATGCCACTGTCCATCATCCGCCCGCTGTGCCTCACCGACGAGAGTGACATCAAGGCCTACGCGGAGTTGGCCGGCTATGAGAAGCAGCCGAAAAGCTGTCCGTTTGAAACGGCATCGCACCGCGATGACATCAAACAGCTTTTCAGACAGGTAGAGCAGCTCAGCCCAGATGCCAGGCATTCCATGCTGAACGCTCTCAACGTCGGGGGCAAGATGATTGTAAACGACTGATAACCTTTGACAATTCACATTTGACAAAGATGAAATATGCTATTATTGGAACAGGAGCCATCGGTGGCTATTACGGCGGACTGCTGGCCAAAGCTGGCCGCGAGGTGCATTTCCTGCTGCACAGCGACTATGACTATGTATGCGAGCACGGTCTGCAGGTTGACTCCTGCGATGGCAACTACCACGTAGACAGCCCCCACGCGTACCGCGACACACGTGACATGCCGGTCTGTGATGTTGTGATTGTGGCACTAAAGACCACAGCCAACAGACAGCTGCCGGAGATGCTGGCCCCCATCACCGCTCCAAGCACACTGGTGCTGCTCATCCAGAACGGCATAGGCATGGAGGCAGACCTTGCAAGGGCCATGCCTCAGGCACAGTTACTGGGTGGTGTGGCCTATATCTGCACGCTGAAGACCGGCCCGGGCCACATCACACATATGTTCAACGGACAGCTGTTTGTCGGCAGTTACTCTTGCAGGGACAAGGCCAGGCTTGGCCTGATGATGGACGAGTTTGCAGCCTCGGGCATCAAGGCCAAGACCGAGGATTACGAACGTATGCGCTGGAAAAAAGCCATTTGGAACATGCCTTTCAATGGCATGACAGCCGCGATGAGGGCCGAGACTGCCGGCAGTCTTATTGCCAACAGCTCAATGGCCGACCTCATCGGGCGGATGATGGCTGAGATTATCCGCGCCGCACAGGCCTGCGGGGCGGAAGGTATCGACAGGCGCTATGCCCAGCAAATGTTAGAAATGACAAGGGTCATGCCTCACTTTGCCTCAAGCATGAAGTTTGACCTTGACCACAACCGTCCGATGGAACTTTATTATCTTTACCGGCGTCCAATAGAGGAAGCACAGAAGCACGGTTGTGAGATGCCACTAATCAGTATGCTGGCTGCAGAGCTTGACTATATCCAGCACCACCTCAAACTCTGACTGCGCCGGCACCGACTGTCACGCCATTCGACCCTGGGTGACAAAACGCTTCGTCTTGGCTTACGAAACGACCTGTTCGGCGCGCTCATTCGGTTCATTTCACGTGCTAAAACGGTTCGTTCGGCGCGCTCATTCAGTCCGTTCTGCGAGCTGAAACGGGCCGTATCATCTCACAGGCCGGGTGCTTTCCAGCCGCTCGAGAAACTCGTCCTCGCCAACAAGGGGGATTCCGAGCTTCCTGGCTTTTTCCAACTTGGCCGGTCCCATGTTCTCCCCGGCAAGGACAAAAGAAGTCTTGCCACTGATAGAACCCACGTTCTTGCCACCATTCTGCTCTATCATAGCCTTGTACTCGTCACGGCTGTGGCGGCTGAACACACCGCTGATGACAATGCTCTGCCCTGCAAGCCTTTCTGTCTGTCCGGCCAGCTGCTCGTCACTCAGCCGCATCTGCAAGCCATGGCCACGGAGCCGGTCCACCATCTCACGGTTGCGCTCATCATGAAAAAAGGTGATGACGCTGCGAGCGATAATCTCACCCACACCATCAACGCGCAGCAGTTCGGCAAGACTGGCGGCAGCCAGCGCGTCCATTGACTTGAAATGGCGGGCAAGCAACCTGGCAGACACCTCGCCCACAAAGCGGATACCCAAGGCAAACACCACGCGCTCAAAAGGCACCGTGCGGCTGGCTGCTATGCCCTGGACTATTTTGCGGGCTGAACGTTCGCGGTTGCCGTTGCCATTTATCTGCTGTACCGTGATGTCATAAAGGTCGGCTGCGTTGCGCACAAGTCCACGGCGATAAAAATCGTCAATGGTTTCGGGGCCGAGACTGTCAATGTTCATGGCCCTGCGCGAGATGAAGTGCACCAACCGCCCTTTGATTTGGGGCGGGCATCCGGTCTCATTAGGACAATACCAAGCGGACTCGTCACCATCACGTTCCAGCCGCGCTCCGCACTCGGGGCAATGGGTGATAAAGGTGACAGGCAGTGCCCCTGGCTTGCGCCCGGACATATCGATGCCGACAATCTTCGGTATAATCTCGCCGCCTTTCTCTACATACACTTCGTCACCGTAGTGAAGGTCAAGTGAACGGATAAAGTCCTCGTTGTTCAGTGTGGCACGCCTCACCGTGGTGCCAGCCAGCCGGACAGGCTCCATCACGGCAACAGGCGTTACAGCGCCCGTGCGCCCCACCTGATAGGCGACATCAAGCAGTCTGGTACACGCACGTTCAGCCTTGAACTTATAGGCGATGGCCCAGCGGGGGCTCTTGGCCGTGAAGCCAAGCGCGCGCTGCTGACGGAGTGCATTGACTTTGAGCACAATGCCGTCGGTAGCCACCGGGAGGTTCTTGCGCGCCGTGTCCCAGTAACTGATAAAGTCATAGATATCCTGAAGGGAGGAGTGCTTCTCGATAGAGGCATGGCTTCCAGACTGCGCCATCTCCGCACGCTGCACAAACACCTGGAAGCCCCATCGGCTGGCGGCCATCAGATTCTCATAGTGACCGCCGGAGGGCAAATTGTCACCCAGCAGATAATAGAGATAGGCATCAAGCTGGCGTTTGGCCACAACGCGCGAGTTCTGACTTTTGAGTGTGCCGCTCGCCGCATTGCGCGGATTGGCAAAAAGAGGCTCCTCGGCAGCCTCGCGCTCGGAATTGAGCCGTTCGAAAGACCGCCATGGCATGAGCACCTCGCCGCGAATCTCAAAGCTCCGGGGGATGTCTTCGCCATTCAGCACGAGCGGAATGGTACGGATGGTCTTCACATTGGCTGTGACATCATCGCCACGCACGCCATCGCCGCGGGTCACTGCCTGTACCAGCCGCTCGTCATCGTAAGTCAGGCTGATGGACAGCCCGTCGAACTTGAGCTCGCAGCACACCTCGAAAGCCTCGCCATGCAGTCCCCGGCTCACACTGTCATACCATTCCGCCACGTCAGCCTCGCTATATGTGTTGGCCAGCGAGAGCATGGGGTAGCGGTGCACCACCTGTCTGAACTCTTGATTGTGGTCATTGCCCACGCGCTGCGTGGGCGAATTGGGGTCGGCAAGCTCGGGATGGCGCGCCTCAAGGTCTTGAAGCTCATGCATCAAGAGGTCAAAATCGCGGTCTGAGATGACAGGACTGTTTTCCACATAATAACGGTAGTTGTGCTCGTGCAGCTCCTTTCTCAGCTGCAGTATTCTCTGCTTTTCATCCATAAGTGTTCATGCTGTGACAGTGCAAAGTTAAGCATTAAAAAGGAAGTAGCGGTTTTTTTCTTCATAAAACCAAAACCAATTCATTTTTTTGAGTATATTTGCAACACTAAAAATGCTATTTACCTAACGAATAACCTAAGCTTATGACAAGACAAAAGATTATGTTCGGCCTGTTATCGGGCTTTATGGCCATCCCTTGCACGGCGGTGAGCTATCACGACATCACAAGTGACTATCTGAAGAACACGAGCTTTGACAGTGGTTTTAACTACACTGTAGGGCAGACTGGCAATGTGGCAAAAGAGGTCCTTGACGTAGACGGATGGACCAAGAACATCACTGTAGACTACACCATCACCGGTGTCTACCAGTTTGGCACCAAAAAGACATTCAACGGTGCTGCCATTCCGGCCAACGGCTACGATGGTACTGCCAACGGAGGGTGTCTGGCTCTCAGTACAGGCTGGACACAATCGATGCTGTTCACCCAAGATGTCACCCTGCCTCCCGGAAAATACGGACTGGTGTCTGTGGTATATAACTGCGGGACCAAGACCGCAGGAATCAGTAAAATGGGCTGGCTGCCAGCAGAAAAGAGTGGCACCCTGTCGAAAGTGAACGGGTTTGCCTGCGGCCAATGGATAACCGACACAGTTTGGTTCAATGTGGACAAAACTACTTCCGGCCGCATCCAGATTGGTTACCAAGCCGGTGGCATGGGTTCGGACAACTCGGCCAAACTGGCTGTCGACTACGTCAAGCTACTGCGCGACACGCCCATCGGAAAGGCCGACGTTGATTTGTGGAAAGAGAAACTTTATCCCATTGTAGCAACGGCAGAAACGCTGTATGGCGATGGCAATGGAAACGGTGCCGCCACGCTGAAGGCTGCCATTGAGGCGGCAAAGCAGTCTGTCGCCAACGAAGAGGCGACCATTGAAGAAGTGAAGCAGGCCATCGCCAACCTCAGCGCAGCCATTGACAAATATCAATGGCTCAACCCAACAGGAGCTGTGCCAACGGTGACGACCGACCCAAGGTTTGCACGCGGTGCCACTATGGCATTTGCTCGCATGACCGCTGTCGGAACAGACATTACCGAACAGGGAATATGCTGGGGTGAAAATGACAGTCCAACTATTGACGACAACCGCTCAACCAAGTATCTGGAGAACAACGGAAGGATTTACTGGCTTGAAAACCTCACTCCCGCCACCTTATATTATATGAGGGCCTATGCCATCACCAAGGGGCGGCAGGTGGCCTATGGCGACATCATCAAATTCTACACCATCCCCATGGGCAGAATCACCTATACCATCCGCGGTGGCGACGATGCTGACGCTGTCAAGCGAATCACCAGCGCAGTGAAAAATGCGGTGAACTACTGGAACAACCTGACATCCATCCCAGACCTCAACACCAGCGTTGGCTACAACAGTGGCGTGCCTACTGCCGAATGCTCCTACGGAGGGTGGATGAGTGTGGGTGCAAACCCGTCATACCAGGCCACAGGCACCATTCTTCACGAGTTGCTCCACGGTGTCGGCGTCATCCCTTGGGCCAACACCGAGTGGAGCCGCCACAACCTGAGATCCGCTGTTACCAGCGATGGCAATGGCACGGGCCTGTGGCTTGGCGACAGGGTGACAGAGGCGCTACGCTTCTGGGACAACAGCACCACCGCGCAACTTAGCGGAGACTATCAGCACATGTGGCCATACGGCATCAACGGCGCCCACGAAGATAATGGGCAAGAAACACTTTACATCGGCAACAGCTTGATATGCCAGGCACTTGGCGAGGACGGCCTGCAACACACTGCCAGCAGTTTCGCACGCCCCTATTACGCTTTCAACCATGAAGACGGCACAAAATACTATATCAAGAATGAGTCTGTCAGCGGCGGACTGTACAGTTCGTACCTCGTGACCGACAAATCGGGCAATCTAACATGGCGCACAATGGGAGCCTCAGAGGCCGCTGCCAATGACAGTGCAGCGTGGACTATGACCTTCACTCCGCAGAACCAGTACTACCAGCTCAAGAATGTGGGCACAGGAGACTACCTTTCCTACACCGGCTCTGGCACCAACGGCATCAAGACTGTCAGCAAGGCCACACCCGGAAACAGCGAAAACTTCCAGCTGATGAAGGGCAGGAAAGATGTGAAGATGGTGAACACAAACCTGGGCAAGCGAGGATACTGGATAATTCACCCCGAGAGCAACTGGACGCCACAGTGTCTCCAGACCGCAGCAGGTGGTTCCACCTGTGCATCGACCTTTGACATTGCCAACAGCGCCGAGGCGCAGCGGTGGATTATTCTAACCGCAACGGAAACCACCGGCATAGAGCAGTTTGCCATTGACGGGATGAAAGACCAGATAGGCAAGGCACTCGCCACGCTCAAATCGCTAATGGCCGTTCCGCACAGGGAGGATGTGGCCGGCACCGACGAGCAGGCCAGCCAGACTATAGCACACGTGGAACAGGCATCGGCTGACATCCAAACGCCCGGTGAAGCACAAGATCTGACCAACGAAATAGAAGAGGCAGTGAAGACATTCCTGGCCGGAGCAACCCCAACGGACAGGCTGCAGCCTTTCGACCTCACCTATATGTTGAAGAATCCAGACATGGAGGCCACCGATGGATGGTCAACAGCCCCCACCCTTGGCAACTCTTGTGGTGAGTTTTACGAGAAAGCATTCAACATGAACCAGATAATAGCCAGTCTTCCAGCCGGCACCTACCAGTTCTGTGCCAACGCTTTCCAACGCCCGGGAGTCAACACAGCTGTTTACAGTGACTTCCTAAACGGAACCGACAACATCACAGCCTACCTCTACGCAGGCTCAGAGAAAGTGAAACTCTGCAACATCTGCAAGGACGCACAGCAGCAGAGTCTCGGCGGCAGAGAAGTGCAAGTGGGTGCCAACCTTTACATCCCCGACGACATGGAGGCTGCCAGTCTCTATTTCGACAAGGGCCTTTACGCCAACAGTGTGACCACCACAGTGGACAAAAACGGGCAGTCACTCCGCATGGGACTGAGCGTGGTGTCTGCACCCAGCAACTACTGGTGCATCTTCGACAACTTCAAGCTCTATTTCTTCGGACGGATGAGCAAGGAAGAGGTCACTGCCATTAAGACCCCTGCCATTCATGTTGCACCAAGCCAAGACAAGATATTCACCCTTGACGGCAGACTGGTGGGACAAAATGGGCAAGGCATCGGAAACCTGCCTAACGGCATCTATATCATCAATGGGAAGAAGACAGTGAAATAGTCACAATCACAAGGCAAAATAGCTCGCTTCACCGTCAAGTATTGACAGGTCAGCGAGCTATTTTGCCTTATCGGCACATGAGCGACCCTATGCCTATGCCAATAACGTGTCCACACTCCATTTACCCCAAAGCCTCGGCCGCATGGCAGGAAGTCGGGCTTCAGACGCAGAAAGCGGTTAGCGGTATTGCTCTAAGCGGATGGATCCGCCAAAGATACCCGAGGGTGTCAGACTGTCAGTTGCCTTGTATATTTGCGGCTGCGAATAGGTGACACGTTCAGACTCTGGCAGTCCGGCATCGCCAATCATACGGTTTGACAGGACATTGCTCACCTTCAGTTGCAGACTGTTGGTTCCCTTTTCCAGATAGGGTGACAAGTCAATGGTCCACGGACTACACCACACTACACCCACCTCGTGACCATTGAGTGTCACCTGCACATTGCCGTTGACTGGCGGCAAGCGAAGAAGCCACTGGTTGCCCAACTCCTTTTTCGCGGCCTTGAACGACATTGAATAAAGGCAATCGCCCGAATAATACTTGATTCGCGGGTTTTCACTCCCGGTCCAATCGTACAGCGGCTGGTCCTTTTGAAATATCGATTCCCGCTCAAAACTCAGGTCACACCTGTCGATAGAGATGACTTTAACCGGGCCATCATCATAAGGGCGGATGGGCAAGTTCCCCACCCTTTCATCTGTTATCACCACGAAGCCGGATTCATCGGCCTCTAAGTGCAAGGGCATCATGAGTCGCTGGCCGTCCCTAAACACTTCCCCGATAATCTGTCGCGTGCCGTCTATGGGGTTCCAGAAATAGGCACAGGAATAGGCTGTGCGGAAACCAGCAAGTGCATGGTAAGCCTTTTTACTGTGGTTGGCCACAAAATAGAGATCACCGTCAACCAACTGGCGGTGACTGAACCACAGCGTACTCTTTGGCTCATGGTCGCTACACTCGGTCAAGTCTGGCACAGCAGGAATTGAGACCGTCGGCGTGTCACCGGCCTCGGTGGTCACCTCCCACGTGTAGCCAGCTGGCACTGGCGGTATCCGGCGAGCCAGCAGTTTTGTGGGAGGTGTGGAAGGCAGTTTCACAATGCAGTCTACGACAGACTTTCCCTGCCGCATCATGGCCGCACAGCGCGCCTGATAGTCCCAAAAGCCTCGGCTTCCCTCCCACAAGGTGTTGTTGCGGTTCAGACAGTAATGGCGGCCACCGCCCGTACTGCCAGGCTGCTTGTCAAGCCATGGCTGGTAGGCTGAGGCGCACACCACAAACTCATTGATGTGACAGGCATAGGCGAAGTCAGCCAGAGGCTTCATGTCGGACAGGGTTTCAGAGAAGCGCATATCCGTAAACGCCTCGGCCGAGGCAATGGGCTTGCCATAGCGGTGAGCCGCCGAGGCACACTCCTTGATGTCATAGCTACCGTCTTTGTCGCGGGCCCAGAACTCGCCCTGCGGCTTATCCACAACGCCCTTGGCCCTAAAGTTATCGGCGGTGATGCTCAGTCCGTTGCCCATGGTCTGCGCCGTGAGCGCAACCCCCTCCTCTCTGCACAGGCTCTGGATAGTTCCGAGATAACGGTCACATATCATATCGGCAATGGTGAGCCGCACATCGGCCAGTACGCTGTCGGTTTTCTCACCCGAAGCCACCACATAGCCCAACATGACAGGCAGCCAGGGGCGCAGGCTGTACCCGCGGCGGCGCAGAAACTCCTGTTCAAAGTCCTGTGTCCAGTTCTGTGCCCCCGCCTCGTGGCTGTCCATGGTCACCCCCACCGGCTTCAAGCCTATTGCCGCGAGTGTGTCAAGGATAGGCTTTGTGTAACACCCCCAATGTTTCAGCACCCCGCGTGGGGACAGGTTGTCGGCCTCGAGCCCCATCAGGTTACGCCGTCCGTGCTTGGTCTTTCCCTTGGTGGTTTCTGCCATCACACGCAATATCAGCCAGCGTCCGTCAGGCACAGTCCATGCCAGCCGGTCGCCCTGCAAGTGTCCTGTAATGTCAATGATGTCCTCCTGGCGGAAAGCACAATCCTGATAGCAGCCCATGTCAAGGGGCTGTACAAACTCCGAGCGAAGCCCTGCGCGCTCCTGCCACCCGGTAAGCCGGGGCAATGCTGACAGTTGGACATCCTTCAAGAATGTGGCACTGTCCGCCCTGGCCAGAATAGCAACATCAGTCAAGCGCGTACGGAAATGGCGAGCCTTGACTGGAGCGAATGACACAGACTGCCCGGTGTGAGTAGGAGAACCGTAGACCGGAGGCAACTCGCACACTTTCCGCCAATGAACACTGTCATCTGAAGCCTCAAGCACCCCCATGGACGGACGCTCTATGAACATCATGCCATCGGGAGTGCCAGGAGTATTCATGGCCCCATTGCGCGACTTGCCAAAGGCGCGGGTGTTGTAGGTAACAGAACGGATGCCCTTGTCAAACCGGCCATCCAAACGGATGGCATAGAGTGCCACATCGTATGCCCCACTGTCCTTCGACGCGCGAGGCACAATGGCACTCTCCGATTCATTATTGCCACCACGAACTATAAGCTCCCGCCCCACGAGCCGCTGCATGCTCTCACTCTTGCCTATCCACTTGCCGCCAAGAACATAGCCGTTGCTCACATTGACCTCGAAGGTAAGTCCAAGCCTATGAGCCTCCTGCGCGGCAAACTTGAGCATCTGCCACCATTGGGATGACATGGCGTCAAGCGCCTTTTTCGATGGTTTATGCACCTGGTCGTAATATACCACTCCCCCTACCCCGGCACGCTTAAAAGCCTCAAGGTCGGCGGTAATTCCCTCACGGGTAGTCTCAGTCTCTCCATGGAACCACCACACCTTTGTACGAGCTGTGTCCTGGGGACAGCGAAAGGCCTGCCAGGCTTGTGCCACTGTTTGGGAAGAGGCCATCTGTATGCCACAGGTGGCAAGCAGAACAGCCAGTATGCTTTTACGCTGTTTCATTCTTACGATTTACATTGTTTCATCCTTACAACTAGCACCTACCGTTTCTCGTCACGGAGCAAGGGCAGAGAGATGTGGTAGCGCACAGCCAGGAAACGGATGGTACATGTTACCAAGAAACTGGCGGCCACAGTAAACTCAAGCGGTGCCGAAATAAGGACAAGCAGCCAGTAGACCAACCCACCTACGACACAGGCCATGGCATAAATCTCCTTGCGGAAGATAACAGGCTCATTGTTCAGCAGCACATCACGAATCACCCCACCTGCGGCGCCCGTGATGCACCCCATGATGATGGCCACCCAAAAAGGCTGATGAAAGGCCAGGCTCTTCTGGATGCCAGCGATGGTGAACAAAGCAAGGCCCAGGGTGTCGAATACGAACCAGGCGTTGTTCAGACGCTCTAGATGCCGGGCAAACACTATGACAACCACCAAGGCAAACGCGGTGCAAAGCATATAGAAAGGGCTTGTCATCCAAAAAGGGGTGGTGCCAAGCATCACATCACGGATAGTCCCACCACCGATGGCCACTGCAATGCCACAAACGTAGCCGCCGAACCAGTCAAAATGCTTGGCTGCAGCATGGCGAATGCCCGATATGGCAAAGGCAAATGTGCCCAAGAACTCCACCACTTGCTGGAGTGCCTCAATATTCATTGTTCAAGAATTTACTGTTTTAACCCAAATTTGACTTTCAGATACGAAAGTAACAGGCAAAGGTCAGGCTCAATCACAACACGTTTTCTGCCCTACCATCGGCAAAAGCCTGAAGGTTGGACAGGGCGATGCCCATCAGTCGGGTACGCGCTTCGAGAGAGGCCCATGCAATATGTGGTGTAACAAATGCATTCGGCTCGGCAAACAGAGGGTTATCAGCGGAAGGGGGCTCATTCGCCATCACATCGGCACCATAGCCGGCCAGCTGTCCGCTGCGAAGCGCTTCTGCCACCGCGGGCTCATCAACCAAAGGCCCGCGGGCGACATTGACCAGAATGGCGCCACGCTTCATCTTGGCCAACGTGTCTGCATTTATCATGCAACGCGTACCTTCTGTAAGAGGGCAATGCAACGTAAGGATGTCGCTGATGGCCAGCAGGCCATCAAATGTCGTCTTCTGAATACCCTCGGGCAGATTGGCAGAGTTCTTGCTGGTCATGGCAAACACGTCCATTCCAAACTCACGGGCAATGCCAGCAACCCTCTTTCCTGTGTGGCCAAGACCAACGACACCCAAGGTCTTGCCAGCCAGTTCATGAAGAGGAGTGTCCCAGTAGCAGAAGTCTGGCTGGGTGCTCCACCGCCCCGCTCTCGCTTGCCGGGCATAGTGCCCCACCCTGTTGGTGATGTTCAGAATATGGGCGAAAGCCATCTGAGCCACGCTGTCTGTACTGTAAGCAGGGATATTGGTTACAACTATGCCACGCCTGTGCGCAGCATCGAGGTCAACCACATTGTATCCGGTTGCAAGAATGCCGACATACCTCAGCGTTGGCAAACACTTCATCACATGGTCATCGATGACCACCTTGTTTGTCAACACAGCATCTGCGCCAGAACAGCGTTCAACAACCTGTTGGGCAGCAGTACGGTCATAAACAACAAACTGTCCCATCTGCCTGAAAGCCTCCCATGACAAGTCACCAGGGTTGACACAAAAGCCATCTAACACGACTATTTTCATAATTTCAAATTCTATTTTAATGATGATTTATTCTTCCAAAGTCTGTCCATCCGTTCCACCATCTTAAGTTCCGACGGATTATCCTGCCCCTTCCACAGTCTGACACCCTTCAGCTGGTCGGGCAGATACTGCTGTTCAACAAAGTTTCCGGGATAGTCGTGCGGGTAGAGATAGCCATCATGATAGCCCAAGTCCTTCATCAACTTTGTCGGCGCATTGCGTATGGGCAGCGGCACAGGCTGGTTGCCAGTGGCCCGCACAGTCTCAAGCGCCTTGTTGATGCCCATATAGGCAGAGTTGCTTTTGGCACTGGTTGCCAGATAGACTGTGGCCTCAGCCAATGGGATGCGACCCTCGGGCCAGCCTATTTTACTGACGGCATCAAAGGCTGCATTGGCCAGCAGCAGTGCGTTGGGGTTGGCTAACCCAATGTCCTCGGCTGCGCTGATAACCAGCCGTCTGGCAATGAACTTGGGATCCTCGCCACCCTCTATCATTCTTGCCAACCAGTAGAGCGCAGCATCTGGGTCGCTTCCGCGTATGCTCTTGATAAAGGCAGAGATAATGTCATAGTGCATATCCCCGCCCTTGTCGTAGGCGAGCGGATTCTGCTGCAGCCGCTCCACGACCATATCATCAGTGATAACAACAGGCCCGTCGGGTGCGGACTCTGTCACAAGTTCAAGGATGTTAAGCAACTTGCGCGCATCGCCACCACTGTAACGCAACATGGCATCAGTCTGCGAGAGTGTGATTTTACGCTGCGAGAGTATGGTGTCCTTTGACACTGCCCGGTGAAGCAGCTCAAGCAAGTCGTCTTTCTCCAGCGGCTTGAGCACATAAATCTGACAACGTGAAAGCAAAGGACGTATCACCTCGAACGAGGGATTCTCTGTGGTGGCACCAATCAAGGTCACAACACCTTTCTCAACGGCTCCCAGAAGCGAATCTTGCTGCGACTTACTGAAACGGTGTATCTCGTCGATAAAGAGTATGGGCGACGCTTCAGAGAAAAAACGCCCCTTGGCTGCCTTGTCAATCACCTCGCGCACGTCCTTTACGCCGCTGGTTACAGCACTGAGAGTGTAAAAAGGGGTTTGCAACTGGCGGGCTACAATCTGCGCGAGCGTGGTTTTGCCCACTCCAGGAGGCCCCCAGAGAATGAACGATGGGATTCGTCCGGATTCAATCATCTGGCGCAACACGGCCCCAGGGCCAACCAAATGGCGTTGGCCTATATACTCGTCAAGCGTTGTGGGGCGCATTCTTTCCGCTAAAGGCTGAGACATATCTGATATGCTATAAAGTTATCACCTACCGTAAAAAGACGAACTGACTATTTTGAGCCGATATAGAGACAGACCATTCCCAAGAGAACCAGGACAAGGTCGACAAACTTTGCCTTGAGGTTCTTCTCATGAAAGAAGGCCGCGCCAAAGAGAAAGCTGACCACCACGCTTCCGCGGCGAATCATGGAGACGATACTTATCATTGCCCCGTGGAGGCTGAGCGAGTAGAAATAGACAAAGTCTGCAGTGCTCAGAAACACGCTCACTCCAATGACAGCCCAGTCCCAGCGGAACGGGGTGGTGTGCTTTCGCTTGGGCCACCACAGCAGAAGAAGCATCAAGCCCATCATTCCGCACTGGTAGATATTATACCAACTTTGTACCATCATGCGGTTAAGCCCTACTCCACCATCGGCAGGCGATGCCATCAGGTACTTGTCGTAGAGACCACTGATGGCGCCCAGGGCTGCAGCGCCAACAATCATCCATATCCAGTGGTCGTGTTTGAAATCAATGCCTTCCTTGCGACTGCTCCTACTGAGCATGAAAAACGAAATGACGGCAAGCAACACACCAGCCCACTGCCACAAATTAAGCCGCTCGCCAAACACCAGAAAAGCGCCAACAAGCACCATAACGGGCCGGGTGGCATTGATGGGACCGACAATGGTAAGCGGCAGATGTTTCATTCCAAAATAGCCAAGCACCCAACTGCTCAGTACAATGACACTCTTCAGTAGGATGTAGCGGTGCTCTGCCCATCCACCTTCCGCCGTCTGGAAGGGAGTTGATACGAGCCAGTCGGTATTGGCACTGATAATGATAAATGGAAGAAAGAGCAAGGACGAGAACAGTGTGTTGAGAAACAACACTGGTATAACGGCGTTATCTTTGAGCGACTTTTTCTTAAACGAGTCGTAAAATCCCAGCAGGGCGGCAGATAAAAATGCGAGTAACAACCACATAGTCAGCAATTATTAAGCAGGTAACCAAAATCTTCACGAGAAGACAATACTAAATTTGAGGATGGTATTTATCAGTTAGGAAAGGAAATGTTGCGCGAGCCACATGACCGACAACTGCATGACAAACAAGCGAGAAGAAAGTACATAATGACTTAAAATTACCCAATCAGTTACATAATATAATTATGATTATCTACATTATTGTTATTTATTTGTTTATTGTCTTCTTGATTACCAACGGCACAAAGGCCATATTCCACACGCTCCAGAAAGAGGGCATGGCCGGGCATAGACTCCCCGGCAGCCGTTCTGCAACCTGTTTCTATCACGCCTCGGAAACCCTCAGGGGTCAGTCTGTGGCGACCCACCTCAATGAGTGTGCCAACGACAGCACGCACCATGTTGCGGAGAAACCGATTGGCCGAGATTTCAAAGAACCACGCATTAGGAGCAATTTGGTGCCATTCGGACGAATAAACATGGCACAAGGTGGTCTTAACATCTGAATGGCTCTTACAGAAAGTACAGAAGTCATTATAATCCAGCAAGATATGAGCAGCCTCGTTCATCAGTTCAAAGTCAAGCGGATAGCGAAGCTCGCACGAATAGTGGCGAAGAAAGGGGCTCTTGTCTGTATGAATATAATAACGGTATGTGCGGCGTATGGCACTAAAACGGGCGTGCATGGCAGGGGCGACCTGTTCCACTCTGCTCACAGCGATGTCACATGGAAGTAACCGGTTAAGTTTGAAGACTAACTGGGGGCAGTCGGATACTCGGTCAGAGTCAAAGTGTGCCACCATCATTCTGGCATGCACACCAGCATCTGTCCTGCCGGCCGCGGTCAGCGAAATAGGTTGTCTCAGCAGTTTGGACAAAGCGTCCTCCATCACCTCCTGAACACTGATACCGTTTGGCTGTATCTGCCACCCATGGTAACGGGTGCCGTCATAACTGAATGTCGCAAAATACCTTGCCATCACCACCTATTCAAACACCTCCTCAATGTCATTCATACCTTCATCGGGCTCGGCTTCTTCTTCAGTAGCGCATGGATTGTAGTCAGCAGGCAGTCCAAAAGTTTCAAGGTCTGAATAGCCAAGCGACTTGTCGGCCAGTACACGTTTCATATAATAAGCCCAGACGGGCAGGGCCATCGTAGCTCCCTGTCCCATGCTCATACGGTCAAAGTGGATGTCGCGGTCATCGCCGCCGACCCACACTCCGCTGACTAACGAGGGAGTGAAGCCAATAAACCAGGCGTCGCTGTTGTTGTTGGTAGTACCGGTCTTTCCGGCAATCTCACCCTTCATATTATAGCGGTAGCGCAACCGCCCTGCCGTTCCGCCATCTACGACCCCCCTCAGCATATACAGCATTCGGAGGGCGCTCTCCTCGCTGATGACCTCGTTCATGCGCGGTGTGAACTGTGCCACGATATTGCCCTCGCTGTCTTCAATCCGTGTGACAAAGAGGGGAGCGCAACGGATGCCATGGTTGGCAAAAGCGGTATAGGCACTAACCATCTCGGCGACCGAGATGTCACAGGGACCGAGACAGAGGGCCATTGACGGATGGATCTTAGGGTCCTGAATGCCATACTCATGCAACAGCGTCACAAAAGCCCGAGGATTGAGCTTGCTCATCAGATAGGCAGAAATCCAGTTGTTCGACTGTGCCAGTCCCCATTTAAGTGGTACCATCTGACCGTAGCGTTTATGGCTGGCATTACGCGGTGTCCAAGGGCGGCCGGCAACAATATAGGTTTGCTGCACATTTGGGGCCATATCGCATGGGGTGAAGCCATTTTCCATGGCCAGAGAGTAAAGGAAAGGCTTGATGGTTGAGCCAACCTGACGGCGCCCATCCATGCACATATCGTAGTTGAAATGGGTGAAATCCAAGCCGCCGATGTAAGCCTTGACCTCACCATTCTTGGGGTCCATGCTCATAAAGCCGCAACGCAAGAACTTTTTGTAATAGCGAATGGAGTCAAGAGGGGACATCAACGTGTCTATGTCACCATGATAAGTAAACACGGACATCTCTACCGGCGTGCGGAAAGCGCGACGAATATCCTCATCGCTGGAGCCGGCCGCCCTCATCACGCGGTATCGCTCACACTGACGGACAGACCTGCCAAGTATGCCTCTGACCTGCTCAGCTGTGAGTTTGCCAGAGAAAGGTGCTGTTGACTTGCCGCGGTTCTCCCGGTCGAAAGCCGGCTGCAGAAATCTGGCCACATGCTCCCTCACGGCCATTTCCGCATAGCGCTGCATACGTAAGTTGACAGTGGTAAACACTTTTAATCCATCGGTATAGACATTATAGGGTTCACCGTTTTTCTTTCGGTTCTTGTTACACCAGCCATACAGTGGGTCGTTTTCCCAGTTCAGGGAGTCTTGGTAGAACTTCACGCTGTTCCATTCTGGGTAGTTGTCCCTCGCAGGCCTCCTTGCTGTCATGTAAAGGCGAAGAAACTCGCGGAAATATGTGGCCGGCCCCTCCTTGTGGTCGGCCACATGGAAATTGAGTCCCAACGGTTTCTCAGACAGCGTGTCACGTTCCAAAGCCGTTATATAGCCAGCTTTCTCCATCTGAGCAAGGACAACGTTGCGTCGCTCACGGCAACGTTCAGGATTTCTCACCGGATTGAAATACGAGGGATTTTTGCAGAGGCCTACCAACATGGCTGACTCATTAACTGTCAAGTCTTTTGGCTCCTTTGAAAAATAAGTGTTGGCAGCCGTCTTGATGCCAACGGCGTTGTGCAAGAAATCAAAATAGTTTAGATAGAGCGCGATTATCTCGTCCTTGGTGTAATTGCGCTCAAGTTGCACAGCTATCACCCACTCGATGGGCTTTTGGAGCAAACGCTCGGTCACGCTGTGCGCCTTTCCTGAATAAAGCTGTTTGGCCAGCTGCTGAGTGATGGTCGAACCTCCGCCTGCACTAACCTGGCCGAGGAATCCCCGCTTCACCACCGCACGGCCGAGGGCGACAAAATCAATGCCAGAATGCTCGCGAAACCGCACATCCTCAGTAGCAATAAGCGCATTGACCAGAGAGGGGGGGAGATCACTGTAGTTCACACAAATACGGTTCTCCTTGTTATAGTTCCAAGTGCCAATAATCTGCATATCCGAGGAGTAAATCTGCGTGGCAAACCTACTGATAGGATTCTGCAAGTCCTCCACCGGCGGCATATACCCTATCCATCCCTTCGCTATGGCTGTGAATGAGATAAATGCGGCCACAACACCGATGGCTAAAAGGGTCCAAAGGCTTCCTATAAATAGTCTCCTCATGATTGTTCGTCACTTGATTCTCGTGCAAAAATACAGCTTTTCTTCCATATTATCACATTTGAATCAGAATAAATGCGTACCTTAGCACCGAAAAAGGATTAGCATACAAATTGACCGAATGGAAAAGCATAATTTTGTAACCATCGCCAACCTTACGAAAGAGAAGATTCTCTATCTGATAGAAATGGCCAAAGAGTTTGAACGTTATCCCAACCGCGAGCTGCTAAAAGGCAAGGTAATAGCCACGCTCTTTTTTGAGCCGTCCACACGCACCCGCCTTAGTTTCGAAACAGCCGCCAACCGTCTCGGAGCCCGTGTCATCGGTTTTGCTGACCCCAAGATAACCAGTGGAACCAAGGGAGAGACTCTAAAGGACACCATACTGATGGTGAGCAATTATGCCGATGTCATTGTAATGCGCCATTATATCGAGGGAGCTGCACAATATGCGGCCGAAGTGGCACCTATACCCATTGTCAACGCAGGCGACGGAGCACACCAGCATCCCTCGCAATGCATGCTTGACCTGTACTCCATCTACAAGACGCAGGGCACACTTGAGAACCTGAACATCTACTTGGTAGGTGACTTGAAATATGGGCGCACTGTACATTCACTCATCATGGCCATGCGCCACTTCAACCCAACCTTCCATTTCGTGGCGCCTAAGGAGCTGGCCATGCCACAAGAATACAAAATTTATTGTAAGGAACATGACATCAAGTACCAGGAGCACACCGCCTTTAATGAAAAAGTGATTGCCGATGCTGACATACTGTACATGACCAGGGTGCAAAAAGAACGTTTCTCAGACCTGATGGAATACGAGCGCGTTAAAAATGTATATATTCTGAAGAACGAGATGCTGGCAAATGCCAAGGCAAACATGCGGATTCTGCACCCTCTGCCTCGCGTCAACGAGATTAGCTATGATGTTGACGAGAACCCACATGCCTACTATATCCAGCAGGCGGGCAACGGACTCTTTGCCCGACAGGCTATCTTTTGCGATGTACTGGGGCTGACACTCGATGATGTGAGAAACGACAAAACTATCATTCTGTAAAAGAGATTCATTATGGCAAAGAAAGAAATGCTTGTGGCCGCCATCAAGAACGGCACGGTCATTGACCACATACCCACAGAGAAGACCTACCAGGTGGTGACGCTTCTCGGGCTGGAAAAACTCACAACGCCGGTAACCATCGGGTACAACTACCACTCAAAGAAACTGGGCAGGAAAGGCATTATCAAGGCAGAAGATAAGTTTTTCACAGATGAAGAGATTTCGCGCCTGTCGGTAGTGGCACCAAACATTGTGCTGAACATCATACATGACTATGAGGTTGTAGAAAAGAAAACAGTTACCACCCCTGATGACCTACGAGGCATCGTGAAGTGCAACAACCCTAAATGCATCACCAACAACGAACCAATGAAAACCCTGTTTCATGTTATCAACAAGAAACAGGGTGTGCTGGTGTGTCACTATTGCGAGAAAGAGCAGGACATCAACAATGTAAAACTTGTCTGACAATGTGGCGGTCTGACTGTCAGACAGCCACATTGTGAAGCAGAATCTTCCGTTCTAACTTGCGTTTACCATTGGTCACCTTTACGATGATGTCACCGGGGTGACTGCTGCCACGCACAACGAGTACAAGCTTGCCACTGAAAAGTTTCATTTTTGGCTGTTTGAACGACTCGAGCGATGTGGCGTCACCATTGCAAACGGCTTCAAAGCTACCGGCACCCGACACCTCGAATGTAAGTTCATCGGCTGCCGTGGGAACAAAGACACCATTCTTGTCAGCCAGTGACACTGTAACAAAGGCAAGATCTCTGCCTGTGGCTTTCAGCTGGCCGTCCCTCTCCGAGCATTCCACCGATAACACTATCTGTGAGGGGGCACCGGCTGTCTGCCGGACATCCTCGCCTATTTTCTTCCCATCGGCATCATAGGTCACCACCTTTATCTCACCAGGTTCGTAAACCACATCATTCCAACGCAGCCGATAGCGGTCCAAGCGCCTGGAGGCATCCTTACGCACACGCCCCTGGCTCTTTCCGTTGACAAACAGCTCGCCCTCTACCCCGTCAGTGTAACAATAGACGGGGGTCACCTTGCCCTCACGGCCCGGCCAAGTCCAATGCGGAAGAATGTGAGTGGTATGCTTGGCAGTGTTCCACTTACTTCGGTAAAGGAAATAGCGGTCCTTTGGCAAACCAGCCAAGTCACAGATGCCAAAGTAGCTTGAACGGCTAGGCCAATACGTGTCGTAAGGTGTAGGCTCGCCAAGATAATCATAGCCAGTCCACACAAACTCACCGATAACCCAGGGGTTATCATCCTGCATCCTCCAGTCGTCATCTGGCAAGTTGCTCCAGGAACAGTATTCCGTATCGTAAGCGCTGCACTGTCCGTCTGGATATGTTTTTCCACTACCCACCACGACAGGGAACTTATACACGCCACGGCTGCTTACTGTCGATGCTGTTTCAGAACCTAAGAGGAATCCTTGCGGAAGTTTTTCTATGGATGGCAAATAGCGGTTCAGCCGGTAGTTAAGCCCTGGAACATCCATCATTTGTGCGACACCGGTCTTTAAAGCATTATCAATTCGGTCCAAACCCTGTGTCACCGGACGCGAGGGGTCAAGCTGATGACACAGGTCTTGCAGATGACGAGTGATGCCGGGGCCACTCTTCATCCCTTGCTCAGGAATTTCATTGCCAATACTCCACATCACGACAGACGGATGGTTGCGGTGGTTAAGCACCAGGTTTCTAATATCTTTGTCGCTCCACTCTTTGAAAAAGCGCGCATAACCATTCTTGCATTTAGGGTAATTCCACATGTCGAAACTTTCTGCCATCACCATCATACCCAGCGAGTCACAGATGTTCATCATCATTGTGGAAGGCATGTTGTGCGCCGTCCTAATCGCATCACATCCCATTTCTTTCATCATCTTTATCTGACGTATCATGGCCGCCTCGTTCTCTGCTGCGCCCAGCGGTCCCAAATCGTGGTGCAAACAGACACCCTTGATTTTACGCGTCACGCCATTCAACTGGAACCCATGTTCCTTGGAGACCTTAACCGTGCGTATTCCAACCGGTGTGACCTGCTCGTCAGCAATACGGTCGTCCACATAGACACGTGTCACCAGTTTATACAGGTAAGGGGACTCGGGTGACCACAGTTGTGGCTTGTCCACATCAAGCCGGGTTGTCAGTTTACCATCAGCCGTCGGTTCGAGCCGGCTGGCAGCCACAAAGCCTCCCCGCTTGTCATAAAGGGCCATCTCAATGCCAGCCCTGTCACTGTGCAACCGGCCAGCGACGGTTGCACTGACACAGAGTGTTGCCTTCCTTAGGTCAGCCTCCACCGTTCTGGCATAAACGCTCCAAGTTTCAATATGCGCGTCGCCAGTAGTCAGAAGTCTCACCTGGCGGAAAATGCCGCCACCAGGATACCAGCGGCTACTTTCTTCCTTGTTTTTCAAATTAACCTCAACAAGATTATCGCCTTCATGGATAAAAGGCGTGATGTCTACACTGAAAGCATTGTATCCATAGGCCCAATAGCCTGCCTTTTTCCCATTAACCCAAACAGCAGGCTCACTCATTGCCCCGTCAAAAAGCAGCTCCGCATGGCGGCAGCCTTTGGCTATGGCTATGACGCGCTTATAGTAGCCCTCCCCTATCCACGGAAGAGCACCCGACCGACCTGACTTCTCCGTCTTTTCCTTTTCCCCATTCTGTTCGATAGCCACAGTCTGCAAGTCCCATTTTTTATCAAACGGGCCAGCGATGGCCCAGTCGTGAGGCACTGTCACGCTGTCCCATTTCACTTTGTCGCGTGAGAATAGCCATCCGTCATGTAACTGCACATCATGCCTTGGCTGCCCGCTGACTGCCAATGACGAAATAGTCACGGCGACAGCAAGGGCGACTTGTCTGTTCATAAGCAAGTGATTTAAATTATTCGTAGAATTTTTTAGCGTGCACCGGGCAGCAGTCTGTCACCAGACAGTTGGTGTAATACCACACAGCCGCCTGCGCCATTTGGTCTTGCACGGCATCGAGATATTTCCGGGCTGTTTCTTGCCCGAAGATGTCGATATGCCGGTCGGGATATCGTCCTCCCTGGTCGCCGCTGCTTATCTGGACGATGCAGAACGTGCGGTCGGTGCCGTGCGTCGCCACAAAGCCCTCGCGCTCCTTACATTGCGCCACAACAGCATCAAAAGTTGCCGGGGTAGCCGGCACTACCTGGAGCACTGCCCACGGCCACTGCTGGGCTGTAATGAGCGTATGGCCATCGCACTGCTCTATTTCAAAAGAGTAAACAAATTTTGATGTAAACATATGTTTTTGTTGTTTTTAGTCCGTACTATAACAGGGCAGGAACCCTATATATAAAGTAACGGAAAGATTGGTCATTTATTTTACATAGTTAGCAATAATGCTATTTGTCCGCTATATCTTCATATTGCACGACACTAAGAAGCCGCCGTGGCATCATCCCGACAAATGCATTCAGCCCATGTTTGCGGCTTTTTGCCGATATAATACCGAGAACCTGCTGCAAGCAAACTATCCTCTCACTTACTTTCTTGACATACGCAATTGATTTCGAGGTTTTCGGCAATGATTCCGGGCGCGCATAAAAAATAATGCCCCCCACTTCACAGAGGGGAGCATCACCAATAGGTATTAGTTTACTTTAAGGTAAAAAGATTGTATTCAGGATAACGATGCAAAGGTAGCACATATTTTACCACCCCACAACTTTTTTTATATGTTTAAAAACACATTGGTGTATCATTTCATGAGAAGAGTCAGATACACTCACTTGACTTAAACCGCTTGAACTGTTCCGAATAGCCATTGAACACATTGATGTCAACCTCGCCATGGATTCCAGTCACACGTCCATCGGAACACAATTGCCAGAAGACAAGACGCACATCCGGCTTATACTGCCCGTAACGCGCTATCCAAACACTATAATTGCGTTTAATGGCCGAATCGTCACGCAGATACTTGTTTACAAACTGCTGGCTCACATAGAGCACGGGCCGTGCGCCTGTCCGATTTTCAACAATCCGCATCCATGCACGTATCTCCCTAAACAGGGCTGTACGCCCACCCATAGCCGCAATTTGGCGGTCACTGGGCTCAACGTCAAGCACGGGGGGAAAATCACCGCTGGAAAAGCGAGCATGCTTCAGAAAAAAACGGGCCTGTGCGGCCCCTCCTGTGCGGGTGGAAAAGAAATGGTAGGCTCCACAGGCAATGCCATAGCGACGGGCCTGCCGGTAATCTGAAGCGTAAAACCTGTTACGCACGGTTGTTCCCTCCGTACTTTTTATATACACAAACGAAACTGGATAGTCTGCCTTTCCACGCATTCTTTTGCTATTTTGACGGCCAAGGTAGGTGATGCGCAGCTTTTTCCAATGAATCGGATAATACTTACGTCCCTTGCCATGCTGGTAACGCGAGATGTCAATTCCATAAATCCGTTCCGAGGTGTGGTTCATACGCTCACCGAGAAAACGGCCATGGCGCCACTCGCCGGCATGGAGACAGTCTGTTGCAATCTCCACGCCAAAGCCATTGCGCCGCCCTGCTGTCCAATGACCATCATAACAAGTTCCTGTGGAAGCGAAGAACGCGCCATGGCCGTCAGCCCGAACCGTTGGCGAGAAATCGCCTTCATAAACACCGTCCGCGCCAGTCAACCGCCCAGAGACCAATGTGTCGTTTCTCCACTCCCCACAAATCACGCCTAAGGAGTCGTCCCAAGAAACACCCCGGCCATTCTTGGCCGATTTCTGCAGCTGACCGTTACGCCATACACAACCGCCCACATCAACAAACACACGGCTGCCCAAGCAAGGGGTGCGGCGGATTTTAGTGCCAACACAAACAGTATGGGAGTGTTTGGAAATACTATCAAGAAAATAAGCCATACGCAAGCAGTTCCGGCTTTCGGCCTTCATTTGCCGACGGCGCAGAGCCACGAACTCATACCCTTCATCTTGGACACGGTGAACCAGCAAATAGTAATCTGCTTCTGCCACACATTTACGCAGAGTGGCCGCCCTGCTTTTGAGACACTCGCTGTTGCATTTAAGCAGTCGCGGGTCAGCCGCACTGACAGACTGCCATTCCTGCTGGCGCGAGAGCGTGCCAAGTTTTGGACTGAACATGGCAGAGTCACACCCGATGCCATCATAAAACAGCGCTTCACGCCCATCGGCAAACACAGCATAGCACGTGTCAACAACAACAGGGGGGGAGGATTTGACCGTTCCACGCTCTACCTCTGCCCACGCTGCCCACACGAGAATAAAGACGATGGCCAGATGAACGAAACATCCGGCCAACCTCTTCCTTGCAATTAAAATACTGGATTTCCCCACTATACAGCCTATCCATTCATAGCCATGAGGAATTCCTCGTTGCTCTTTGTCTTTACCAGCCTGTCACGCACTGTGTTCATAGCCTCGATAGGGTTCATCTCACTGATGAACTTGCGGATTATCCACATACGGTTAAGCGTTGTTGCATCCTGCAACAAATCATCACGCCGCGTGCTTGACTGCACCAGATTCACAGCAGGGAAGATGCGCTTGTTGCTCAGCATCCTGTCGAGCTGAAGTTCCATGTTGCCAGTGCCCTTGAACTCCTCGAAAATCACTTCGTCCATCTTTGACCCCGTGTCTATCAGGGCCGTGGCAATTATCGTAAGCGACCCGCCATTCTCAATGTTCCGTGCGGCTCCGAAGAATCGCTTGGGCTTTTGCAGTGCGTTGGCGTCAACGCCACCGGTTAGCACCTTCCCGCTGGCCGGGCTCACCGTGTTATAGGCACGCGCCAGACGTGTGATTGAATCAAGGAATATTACCACATCATGCCCACACTCCACCATGCGCTTGGCCTTTTCAAGAACGATGCCTGCTATTTTGACATGGCGGTCGGCCGGCTCGTCAAACGTAGAGGCTATAACCTCAGCGTTGACAGTCCTGCTCATGTCTGTCACCTCCTCAGGACGCTCGTCGATGAGCAGCATCATCAGGTAGGCTTCAGGGTGATTGGCCGCAATGGCATTGGCGATGTCCTTCATCAGTATTGTTTTACCGGTCTTGGGCTGGGCCACTATCAACGCGCGCTGCCCCTTGCCGATGGGGGCGAAGAGGTCAACAATGCGTACGCTGGGATTAGTGGTAGCCTTGTCTCCGCACAGGCGGAACTTTTCGTCAGGAAACAAGGGGGTAAGGTGTTCAAACGCCACGCGGTCGCGCACCTCAGACGGGTCGCGCCCATTGATAAACTTCACCTCATTCATGGCAAAATATTTTTCATTGTCATGAGGCGGGCGAACGGTGCATTCCACGACATCACCTGTTTTCAGCCCATATTTCTTCACTTGCTGCGGCGACACATAGATGTCATCGGGTGACGAGAGATAGTTGAAATCGCTTGAACGGAGAAAGCCATAGCCATCTGTCAGCATCTCAAGCACGCCATTGCCTGTAATCAAGTCTGAGAAGTCATACACCTGCGGCTTTTGCGACGGTGTGGCAGGAACCGTAGGATAAGTATTTGAGGTTGCCACAGGACGGTCAAACATATCAAGAGTCGGCATGGCAGCCTGGTCCTCGATAGGCAGGTCTACAACCGTGATAAAATCGGTTCCGTCACCGGGGTCGCCATCCCAAACAGCATCCTGGCTTCCCCCGCCACCGGCCACCGGCGCATTCTGGCTCTGGCCGTGCTGCGACATTCTTTCCTGCAGCTGCTCTATCGCAAGTCCGTCATCCCGAGAGTTTTTCCCCTCCTCGCCAAATATGGCTTCTGGCACATCAAAGCCGCCCTCTGGCACATTGCCCTCCATACTGCCACCCTCTGCAGGCGGCTGCTTCGAGCCTGTCTCTTCCGAAGCCTCAACAGGTTGTACTTTCGGCTTACGCCCCCTCTTCTTGGGAGCCGGAGCCTCCTGTCCAGCGGCATCATGGACCGTATCGTCCTGATTTTGTTCTGCATCAGCGGGGGGAGCGGAGGGCATATCGCTAAACAGCTGGGGCTGGGGCTTGTCCGCGCCTTTCTTGTTCTTTACATCAAAGTTCTCGCCATCGCTTCCGTTAACTGTATAGACTTTATCGGTATCTTTCTTTACAATACGTGTACGTTTGCGCTTGGGCTGGGCTGGGCTGCTGGCCGCCTCCGTCTCGGCAGCCCGGTCAAGGATAGAGTAGACAAGCGACTCGCGCCCGTCTCCATCGGTTATGGCAATACCATACTTTCCGGCCAGCTCCATCAGCTCAGGAGTGCCCATAGCCTCTAATTCTTCTTTTGTGTACATACTACTTTAAAACTGTGATAATGTATGTGGTCAATTATTTCGTAAGTGAAATTGAGATAGAGATGTTTCAAGAACAGAAACACCTTTCAAAAAACCGGCACAAAGGTAACACCATTTTTTGAAAAGCCCAAATCTTTAAATGTTTTTTTACCTTGCCGCATACATTACCCCAGCTAATCCGCTTTAACCCAAGCCAGGCAGCAGAACGAACGGGCAGCAACTTGGACTTACTTTCAATCTTTCTCCCCCCCTTGCCACTGATTCTTCAGGCATCTTGCTGGCGGAAGTATCCCGCCATAACCAGCTATGGCTTCACCACTGCCGCCAGCAAGCAGTACGCGACAAACAGCAACCCGGGATGAAATCTAATGGCCGATTTGGGTTTAAATGTCATGGAAAAGACGTACCTTTGCATACAGGAATAACGTAACACAAAACGGACAGCATGAAACAGACAAAGATTGTGGCATCCATCAGTGACAGGAGATGCAGCGTGGACTTCATTAAGCAATTGTTTAATGCAGGAATGAACGTAGTAAGAATGAACCCCGCACACGCCACACCTGACGGCATTCGCGAAATCATCAATAACACAAGAAAAGTATCACATCACATAGCCTTGCTCATTGACACCAAGGGACCGGAGGTGCGAACGACCAGTTGCGCGGCACCGATTGAATATAAGACCGGCGATGTGGTCAAGATATTCGGACGGCCAGAGATGGACACCGAGCACGACATCATCAATCTGACCTACGCCAATTTTGCGGCAGACATACATATTGGCGACAGCATTCTTTTTGACGATGGCGCGTTGGCAATGAAAGTGATAGGCATCAACGGGCCCGCTGTCATTGCACAGGTACTAAACGACGGTGTGCTGGGAGCGAGGAAAAGTGTCAACGTGCCCGGTGTACACATTGATTTACCCGCGCTTACGGAAAAGGACAGGAAGAACATATTGTTAGCCATTGAAGAGGATATCGACTTTATAGCCCACTCGTTTGTGAGAAGTGCCGCGGATGTAAAGGCCGTGCAAGACATCCTTGATGAGCATGGAAGCGACATCAAAATCATCTCGAAGATAGAAAACCAGGAGGGCGTTGACAACATTGACGAGATTGTCGAGGCTTCATACGGCATCATGATTGCCCGCGGCGACCTGGGCATCGAGGTGCCCATCGAGCGCATCCCCGGTATCCAGCGGCGGATTATCCGCAAGTGCGTCCAGGCCAAGAAGCCGGTAATCGTCGCCACACAGATGCTGCACACGATGATAAACAACCCGCGGCCTACTCGCGCCGAAGTGACCGACATCGCCAACGCCATCTATTACCGCACAGACGCACTGATGCTGAGCGGCGAGACCGCCACCGGGAAATACCCCGTTGAGGCGGTCACAACCATGGCCCAGATTGCCGAGCAGGCAGAAAAGGACAAGCTGCGTGAGAACGACATTGTCATCAAGATAACGGACGACTCGAACATCAGCGAGTTCCTGGCCCACTGTGCAATAGCCGCAACGGAGAAAATGGGGGTCAAAGGAATCATCACCGACAGCAGTACCGGGCAGACAGCCCGCAACCTGGCCGCATTCCGCGGCCCCAACCCTGTACTGGCCATCTGCTACAAAGAGAAATTGCAACGCTGGCTGAACCTGAGCTATGGCGTCATCCCCATCTGCCAGAAAGGGCGCATATCGTCACAAGAACTGTTTGTCGCATCCGTAAGGATGCTGAGGCAGAAAGGCTACATCGGACTAGAAGACCGCATAGCCTACCTAAGCGGGAGCTTCGGAGAGGGGGGAGGCACAACATTCCTTGAGATAAACAGGGTTGAGGACATTTTCAACAACTCATACAACTTCCACCTTCCCGAATAAACCAAGACAAACAAGCTCGGTGACAAGGACGGCCTTCCGTGACCCCGCCAGCGACAGGGCAGGTGCTCAAAACTAACTTGAACGCTTCATCGCAGTCAGTTAATTCTGAGCACCTGCTTGTTTTATGTCCAAATGCCACTGTACGGTAAAAAACAGAAGGGCATAAAACCAAATCGGCCATCAGAACAAAAAGGCGGCAATATGAGCTTACTGAAGTTTCCCACCCCTCTATTATCAGAGAGTGAGCACTATACAAAATTCCT
>ERZ808286.144-NODE-144-length-55974-cov-4.652211_pt1 | contig 55974 bp, 45 predicted proteins | sample MGYA00521276_ERZ808286 | MGnify/ENA primary metagenome ERZ808286 (study PRJEB31516, sample SAMN03275607) | gut metagenome | biome: mammalia-associated habitat; material: feces | host: Papio cynocephalus | place: Kenya | collected 2012-08-01 ... | reverse complement strand
CTCCGTCCTGGCTGTCTGACTCACGGGTTCTGAAGGAGACATAATTCGCGAGCTCCATAAAGTCATTCTTGTGAAGACACTCAAGACGTTTTTTATTGAACTCATTCCATTTTTCAAGATCCTTGAATCCCTCGCCCTCATCCTGGACGATAATATGGGCATGTGTAGGACTGAATGAATACCACACAGTGACCTTTTTGTTCGGATCGCAGTGGTTTCCATGCTTTACCGCATTTTTTATGACTTCACTTATCTGCTGCTCCAGAAGATTCAGTTCTTTTATCTCCGTCGGAGCGGACTGGACGATAAGCAGCGTGAAGTAACGTATCTGCCTGAAGTCAGAAGGAAACTCCTTCTTGAGCATATTAGTCTTATCGAACAAAGGATCATTCTCGTCCGATCTGAGTTCTTTTAATTCCTGAACCATAATTTTCTCCTATACTAACCGTTCATGAACTTTCTTTAAGAAAACTGAGAAAAACTACTCTTTGACCATAAGAAGGGCTTCCTCGACACTGTTAGCTATAGGGAAATAACCCATCAGTTTTGTAAGCTCTATAACCTTCTTTACAGATCCATGGATATTGGAAATCGCAAGCTTGAGATTCATCTTCTTTATTGTGGAACAGATATAGATAAGCGCTCCAATTCCTGAAGAGTCGATGTAGTCAACCTGCTCAAGGTTAATTACAAAATTCTTGACATTCTTCTCAAGCATTTTCATTACAAGCTCTTTGAGCTTATACGAATTGTAAAGATCCATTTCTCCGGTCACATCAATGATGTAGACATCACCATTCTTTCGTATCTTAAGTTCCATGAAGAAGCTCCTTTTTCTTCGTTATTGTATTTTCACAACAAGCAGACTCTGATCATCATATTGCTGCGCATTTCCGCAGTATTTTCTCAAATCATCCTTCACTTTTGCAGAAATATCCTTTGCCGGAACATTTCTGTTTCTGATGATGACCTTTGACAGACTGTCAGCGGAGTATTGTACACCATTTTCATCGAGAGATTCAAGCAATCCGTCCGTACAGGTGACAAGAATATCCCCTTCCTCCAGTTTTACAGTCAGGTCAGAATATACAGTGTCCTTCTCAACTCCCAGAGGCTCACTGTAGGCGGTAAGCTGCGTGAATTTCCCGTCGGCCGCTGAATACCGGAACACCGGATTATTTCCGCAAGTCGAAATCTGAGCCTCGCGGCTCGTGCTGTCATAGTTAATCAGAGAGACACTGGCAAAATGATCAATCTTTGAGCTCTCAAGACAGATGCCTCTGTTCGTCCAGGACAGTATCGTGGATGCGCTCTGGTCAGTATGAACAGCAAGCCGTATTATGGCCCGTATCATTATCATCACGACAAGAGAATTCATTCCCTTCCCGGCCACATCTGCCATGACAAAGGAAATCCTGTTCTTCCGCGAGACAAGAACATCATAATAATCACCGCAGACATTCTCCATGGGATTTGAGAAGCAGCCTATCGACATACCGCCTACCACAGGAAGTTTCTGAGGAAGCATATCCTTCTGATATTTTGACGCTATATTTCCGCCCTTATTGAGTTCCGTATGCTCGGCATAGGCGAGGAAACTGTAAAGCGGCTTCATCGATGTGGCTATGGCATCGGTAAGTATGACGGCCGCATCAAAATCCTGAGCCGTGAATTTATCCTTGTCAGGAAGGCGCGCCAGAGCAATAAGACCGACGGTTCCCTCTTTCTGTTTCACAGGAACAAATATGTAGCTTCCGCAGCGGAGAAAATCCTCCGGACCGTTCTGGAACACACGCGGATCCTTGACAGAGTCGGGAATGAAAACCGGTTCACCGCCTGCGAATATATCACCGAAGATATTCTCCTTGAGCGGGAACTGTGCGAAACGCAGATTTGTCTCAACCCTGAGCGGTTTATGTGGAAGATCCTCAGGAAGCCTGTACGGAGGAGGAAAATTTCCGGCAAGGGACTTGACCGCGAGCGTATTGTCAAATTCATCGGCCATAAGTATCACGCATCCGTCAGCGCCCACCCTGTCAGTCAGAAGCTTATTGCAATATCCGAGGAAACTCTCCATGCTGTTGTCGCTTGAGAAAAAAGTGGAGACCTTCGCCACAAGCTCCTTATTCACATCTATAAGACGCTTGTATTTGTCCTCCAGCTCCTCGACTGTCTTCCTGCTCACATAATCCTGCCCCTGAGCCTCAGTCTGAACAGCAGCTTTTCTGGCATTTATGCGCTCCTCCCTTTTCTGAGGATTGTCAAAGGCTTTTACGATGACATAGGGAAGCGCCATCAGCTCCGCCAGCATGACAGTGAAGACAAAATAAATTATATGTCCGGAGAAGCAGGAATAAAGTGAACCGGCCACAATCACACCGGCGACAAGATAAAATATGAAGCTTGACTTCACCGTATTCCTGAGCTTTATTATCAGCAGAAAAACAAAAAGGACAACACCCAAAGCGGCGGCCAGTAATAACGGCGTGCTGACAAAAGAGTCTATCGAATTCAAATGCTTTCATCTCCTATGAATTATGGTTCGCTTATTTCTTCTGATTGTATCATTGAAATATACAGCCGTCAAGTTTTTAATTTCCAATTCGGTGATTTTACCCATCCCCGGAAACAGTTATTGCGGTGTCTCTTGTCCCGTCCTGGAAAAAGGCGTGCCGCCAATCGACCTGCGAAGGACAATTCTCTTCACCTGGTTGATTATTCTCTTATATAGTGGAATCCTGTGATTCCTGCGGAAATCCGTCACGGCATCATCTATCGGAACGGAATCACCGAATTTCTTCTTAAGCTCATCCCAGTACTTCACAATCCAGACATACATATCGCCAAGCGTGAATTTCTGGAATCCGGACATGACATGGCGCTTTCTCACGGCCGTCACGATAGGAAGATACACCGTATTGAACCATGACAGAATGGCCTTCTCCATCGAGACCTCCTCCGCCTGCTGCTGGTTCATATAATACTTGTGCGTCAGTATATGGTTATAGACCACATCGTATTTTCCCGGCGTTGAGAAGTCAAGGCACCAGTATTCCGTTATGTCACCGAAATTCGTCTCCGCATAGAAGACCCTTTTCTCGTAGTTTATTATCTGCCTGATTATGTCGTTTATATTGTCGGGCTTCCTGAGCTTTATCTCGCTCTGCAGCGACACGACCTCTGCGTCTATGAATTCTATTCCCCGGGACTTCGCTACGGACACACGGTGGTTTCCGTCCCTGACGAAATAAAGTCCCGAAATCTCATAGACTTTTATGGGCGGCAGGTCAATGGAATTTATCGCCGCGCTGTCTATATGTTCCCACCGGCTTTTCAGGAACGGATTTTTGGGAAAGAAATGATTGTCAAAATCATTGTAACGCCCCTCGCTGCCTATGATCTTATCAATCGGAATAACCTTCATTCCCACATAAGTCTCGTTGACCGGCTTTATCAACTGCTTTACGTCATTGAGCGATATGAGCGAAGCCTCCTCCGGCGAGAGAAAATGCTGAATTTCATTGATCAGGGCCTTGTTCCTTGCCCTGTTAAAATCCTCCTCCGTCTGAGGAGTCGCAAAAAGATTCATCTGCTGTCTTCCCGGGTCTCCGTCAAATTCCCTCCGGACGGAAACTCTATTATGCAATGGGCGTAGGCATTCACGACTTTTGTTCCGCCGTAGACACCGGAACGCTCCTCCCTGAGATCATAAAGATGTATATGACCGTGTATCATATATGCGGGTCTGAATTTTTTTATGAACCAGTTGTAAAACTCGAATCCGACATGGCATGGATCCTCATGATCATGTATATGGCGCGGCGATGCGTGCGTAAGAAATATGTCAAGATAACGTCCGTATTTTATCCTGTTTCTTATCAGGGCTGGAACCATAAGCAGGAGCCGCAGGAACATCTGCCTGTCCGTATACTGGTTCAGGCCCTTGTTGTATCTGAATGATCCGGACGCGCCAGCAATCAGGAGAGGCGTCCTGCGTCCTGTCGAAGGATCTGTGAAACTCAGCGAATCACAGACAATAGTCCTGAAGCCGGCATATACAGCGCCATGTGAATGGGACACATCGGAGTAATGAGCCGGCGTCTGAGGGACAAAGCCGGCATCTCCGCGGTGATAATAACGGAATTCCTTGAGATTATGGTTTCCGAAAATAAAATAGGTCGGCTTGTTGAATACGGTGACAATGAAATCCACATAGTCCATAGGAAGATCTCCGGCGCACAGAACCGCATCGATGCCGGGGAAAATGTCCCTCACATTCTGGTTGTACACAAGAGGATCCACATAATCGGAAACACAGAGTATCCTCATTTCGCACCGGCCGCCGTCAGCATGGACTCAAGCCTGTCCTTGTCTATCAGCTCGACAGGCCGGTTCTCGGAGAAGCGCCTCGCGGCATTAGTGAATCCGGAGCTGGAGTACAGAAAACCCTTCACGCTGTTAAGAGTCTTCATCTGCTCAAGGGAATCCCTGACAGCAGCATCCTCAATCGGCTCCGGCTCACGATAGAACCTTATGAACAGAACCTGCTTGCGCACGGACATCCATGAGTCATCAGATTTCTCCACTCCTGTAATCTGGCAGCCCCATTTTTTGGTGTCACAGCTGAGAATCTCAATCTGGCCGGCCTTCTGGAGAACGTTGCGGCAGATTGCGGCGAATTCCTCGTCATTGCTTGTAAGATAATCCTTTAGATAGTCGTTTGCCTGAAGATCCTTGTATTCGGACAGCTTGACACCGACATCACGGAACGTCTTGTTTCTCTTGTAAATCTGCTCCCACTGCTCTATCGCCTTGTCTATGTTCCGCGTCTTCTCGTAGCACGCGGCCAGGAAATAACGGGCATAAAGCGTCTCAGGCTTCAGGCTGTTGCGGTCAAGCTCGATCGCCCTCTGAAAATCAGGAACGGCATTGTCAAGCCTGTTCACCATCATGAAGCAGGAGCCGCGCTCGATTATCGCCTTCTGCTTGAATTCCGGATCACGCTGCGCCTTCTCAAAGGCTTTTATCGCACCGGGAATATCCTTTCCGTCCTTAAGAATTTTACCCAGATAGTAGTAGGAGGAATATGTGTCAGGACTAAGTTTCAGCGAGAGCGAAATTTCCCTCTTCGCCTCGGCCGGCTGCTTGGCGCGGTACATTATAAGACCGATTGAGGCGTGCGCCTTTGCATTCTTCTTGTCAAGCGCCACGGCCTTCTGCATGAAGCCCAGCGCCATGTCATATCTGTTCTGCTGCTCGTATATGTGCCCGACGTTGTAGAAGTTGTCGCCGTTGCGCGGATCCAGCTTTGTCAGAAGAAGGAAATTCTTGAGCGCCTCATTCTGCTGGTTGTACTTGACAAGAAGCTGGGCATATTCCTTCCGGAAATCAACCTCATTTATCCCCTCGCCGAATATCGCATGTTCGTTCACCGTCTTGTATTCTATCACCGCGAGCTCCGGCTTATTGTCCGCGAGATACGCCTTGCCAAGATAATAATGCGCCGTATAGTCCTTGGAATCCCTCGTGACTATCTGTTTCGCGACCTTTATCGCCGCCTGGGTCTTTCCCTGCTTTATGAGCTTCGGAACAGCCTCTATTCTTTTCGGCAGAACCATGTTCCTTATTATGAAAAACAGAAGTGCGGATATAAAAACCGCGAGAAGACAGATTATAACAATCTGGACGACACCCATTGGCCTCTTTCCTCCCCTGCGAATTCCTATGAAGTAAACAGGGATAAAAAACGATAATAATTGAAAGAGTATTAAATTTATGCCACTATGTCAAATGCGGGAGACAACATACAGAATGTCAGGAAAAAAAATAACACGCATCGCGGCCGCCATGCTGCTCGCCGCGTCATCACAGGCTTTTTGGGCCGAAACCGAGGGAGAACGGCTGTTCAGAACGAACAGGCCGGAACAGGCCGCACCCGTACTTGAGCAGGAAATCGCGGATGGAACCGCATCACCGGAATCATACAACTATCTCGGACTGTGCTATTACCAGATGGGCGACTACGTGACCTCGGCGGAGAAATTCTCGGACGGACTTTCGGTTCCGGGAACTGACAAGAAGATTCTGGCGTTCAACCGCGGAAATTCGCTTTTCGCGGCGGGCGAATACAGGAGCGCGGCGGAAAGCTTCTCTCTGGCGCTGAGCGCGGACCCGGACTTCCTTGACGCGCTGCTGAACAGGGCAAATTCGCTTGTGATGGACGGAGACTATGAGGAAGCCGCTGACAGCTACAGGACATACATTGGAAAATTTCCGGCATCCCCGCAGCGCAGGCGCATAGAGAAAATGCTCAGCGTGCTGGAAAGCGAGAGACGGAGGGCCGAGGAGGACAGGAGGCTCGCCGAGGCGGAGGCCGCAAGACGCGCGGAGGAGGAGAAACGTTTCCGGGAGGAGCTTGAGCGCAAGGCGGAGGAAGCCAGGCTCAGGGAACAGGAACGGATCGCGGCGGAAAAGGAGGCCGAGGAAAAGAGGCTTGCCGAGGAGAGACGCGCCGAGGAGGAACGGATCGCAAGGGAGACTGCTGAACGCGAGGCGGAAGAGGCCAGGAAAGCAGCTGAGGCGGAGAAAAGGCGGAAACTGCTTGAGAACGTCGCGAAATCGCTTCAGGATTCGGATTCCACGAACATCCAGTCAGGAGCAGAGGACATAATGGACTACGAGCACAGCTCCGAGCTTGACTGACACGACAGAAGGGAGGAAAACATGAGCACAAAACAGAAGATATTCACCGTGGCGGGAGCGGCCATCATGCTTGCGGCCGCGGCGTTCCTTGTTTTCACAGGTCCGCTCAAAAAAAGTCCGGACGAAAAGGAGAACACTTATGCGCTGGCCAGAACCTATGCGGAGCGGGGAGAATATGACCGCGCCCTCAGCCTTCTGGACTCGCTGCTTATAAAGGATGCGGACGACGCCACGGCACGGGCGCTTCTCGACGAAATTCTTGAGAAAAAGAGGAATTCCGCTTCCTCCGACGGAACGGAAGCCCGGCAGGGCGGAACGCAGAACGGAAACGACACGTCAGGGCTCGCATCCGCGGTCGAGGACTCAATCAGCTCAATGAAAGACGCTCTTGACATGGCTAACAGACAGACAGCCGAGAACAGAAAGACCATGGAAAACCTGCTCCGGCTCCAGTCCGAGCAGCAGGAGCGGGAGAAAATGCTCAAGGCACAGGAGAACGCGAGCAGGGAGGAGGAGCGCAGACTTCAGGACGAGAAGAAGTCCCTTGAGGCAGAAAAAAAGCTCCAGGAAGAAAGGCGCGTCCAGGAGGAGAAGCGGATTCAGGAACAGAAGGAAAAGGCGGCCGCTGAAGCCGAGAAAAAGGCTCAGGAGGAAAGGAAGCTCCAGGAGAGGAGACAGAAGGAGGCGGAGCAGGCCGAGAAAAAAGCCAGGGAGGAAAAAAGGCTTAAGGAGCAGGAGAAGAAAGAGGCCGAGGCAAAGGCCGAGGAGACTAAAAGAAAAATATCCGCAGCCGAAGAGGAGATAAGGCTCGGCATGGAGGCCCTCGAACGCGGTGACACGGACGAAGCCGCAAGACATTTCAAAAATGCGTCCGATACGCTTCCTGTGGCTGATGACAGGACGGCTTCGGCCGCCGCGCAGTCCCGGATGGCGGAGGCTCTCTTCGCGGCGTCAGAAAAAGCCGGCTCAGACGAGGACAGGAAGAAACTGATGTCGCAGGCGGCAGACATGGCCAGGCTCGCGGTCAAATCAAATCCAGAAGATCCGGCGGCGCACTACATACTTGCAAAAGACGCCGCGGAGCGGCAGGACATGAGCACCGCCCTCTCCGAGATGCAGAAGGCCGTCAAAAACGATCCTTCAAATTTCATCTATTATTATGACCTTGGAAAAATCCAGTTCAGCATGAAGAGATACAGCGATGCGGCCGCATCGTTCCAGGCGTCATGCGACATAAATCCGCAGTATGCGCAGAGCCGCTTCAATCTGGGAATGACACAGAAACAGCTGAAAAACAGCAGCGCCGCGCTGGACGCATTCAGAAAGACCGCCGAGATAAACCCGCAGCACGAGAAGGCATACATCGAGCAGGGAAGAATTCTGAGCGCCCAGGGAAAATTTTCCGAGGCGGAGAAAGCCTACGGAACGGCGGTCAGCCTGAACGGACCGAACAGGACTCAGGCGGCGATGGAGCTGGGTTCCGTTTATTATCAGCACGGAAATCCGAAGCAGGCAGAGGAGAACTACAGAATCGCCCTGACGATGCTTCAGGACGGAACAGCGAGGACAATGACGCAATACAATCTGTCAACAGTCCTGCTGGATCAGTCAAGAATTCAGGAGGCGGAGAAATATGCGGCGGAGGCTTACAAAAACAGGAGCTCCATAAAGGACTCGCAGAACAGGGCCAACATAATCTACAACTATGCGCTCATTCTGGACCGCGAGGGTAAGGCCGAAGATGCGATCCCGCTGTACACGGAGGTTCTGGGACTGAATCCGGACCACATAAAGACAAAGATAAACCTCGGAGTAATGTATATGTCGCTTGACCCGCCGGAAACGGAGACCGCCCTCAGGCTCCTCACCCAGGCATACGCAAAGGAAAAGGACAATTTCGAGGTGAACAACAATCTCGGCAGCGTATATCTTGCGAGGGAGGACTATGCAAAGGCCGTCACGCATTTCCAGAACGCGCTCAGAAAGGATCCGGGAAACAGCGAGGCGCGCATGAACCTCGCAAGGGCATTCACGAAGCAGGGAGACTACGACAGCGCAAGGACAGCCTATGCCGAAGCTATAAAATCAGACTCAAAGAACTGGGACGCATACATCGACATAGCGAAGGTCTGCATACAGCTCGGCGACACGGCATCCGCCGAGAAATATCTGAATTCCCTCAGGAATTCAAAGCCGGACTACAGGAAGAGCGAGACAGACGAGCTTCTTGCAATAGTCAGGAAATGAAATATAATATCATCTCCTATGGACAGGAATTTTTCCGCAACGGCGACGGTGCTTTCGCTAAGAGACTCCGGAGAGAACAACTCATCAGTCACTCTGTTCACTCAGACGGACGGGATAATATGCGCCACGCTGTACGGAGGCCCCAAAAGCAGGATGAGGTCAGCCGTATGCCAATGGAATACAGGAACAGTCTATATCTACGGGAATTCCACGGGCGGAGGAAGGAAGATAACGGACTTTGACGTCACCGGATGGCACGGCTCGTTCGGAAAGAGCCTGTTCAAGATGTGGGCGGCCTCGCTCGCGGCGGAACTGGTCATAAAGACAAGATGCGCCGGAAGCAGCGGTAAATGCTGGAAGCTGTTCAGCGGATTCCTTGACGGCCTTGAGATTGCTGATGAGGCTCAGGGGCGGACGGGACTTCTCCGCTTTATATGGCGCTACCTTGAGCTGATGGGCGTACAGCCGGACGCCTCGTCATGCGGAAGGTGCGGAAAACCGTTTTTGTCTGGAAAATTTGCCGGCAATGAAGTATCATATCTCGATATTCAGGACAACAGCTTTATCTGCCCTGACTGCGCGGACGGCGGGTCAGGCGCGCTTCCGCTTACAGTGGCAGGAATAAGGTATCTTTCGGCGGTATCCGGACTCGCGCCGGCGGAATCAAGGAAAATTCCCCTTGATACGGAGACATTCATGCTGATGCGAAGAATGCTTTTCTTTCTGGCCGAGAGCAGCGCGGAGACAAGGCTGAATTCATTAGAGACAGGAGCCGGAATTCTATGAGGGCAACGGACATAATAATCAGAAAACGGGGTGAGCCGGTCATATCTGCGGACGGCAGGAACATAATCACCGCACAGAAACCTCTCACAAGGGAGGAGATAGAATTCATTGTCGCGGGATGCACGGACGGATCCATTCCGCGCTACCAGATTTCCGCATGGCTTATGGCGGTATATTTCAACGGAATGACATTCGGAGAGACAGGTCTGCTTACAGACGCGATGCTCCGCTCCGGAGACACAATAAACCTTCACGGAAGGGAGACGGAGGGTCTGTGCGGTCCTTTCGTCGACAAACATTCCACGGGAGGAGTCGGAGACAAAATATCGATTCCGCTCGCCCCCATCGCCGCGGCATGCGGGCTTCAGGTTCCGATGATGAGCGGACGCGCGCTTGGACACACAGGCGGCACGCTTGACAAGCTTGAGTCCATAGAAGGATACCGCACGAACCTGAGTCCGGAAGAATTCGCGGCTCTCATAGCAGACAACGGATATGCGATGACCGGACAGACAGACAAAATAGCGCCTGCGGACAGAATTATGTACGCCCTGCGCGACGTGACAGGGACAGTCGAATCTGTTCCTCTTATAACTGCGAGCATTCTGTCAAAGAAACTTGCGGAAGGCTCAGATGCCCTTGTATTCGATGTCAAGTACGGAAGCGGCGCGTTCATGAAGACACCGGAGGCCGCGGAGACACTCGCATCGTTCCTTGTGAACACGGCTGCCGCCACAGGAAAAAAGGCCACAGCCCTTCTGACCTGCATGGACACTCCGCTCGGCATGAAAACCGGAAATTTCCTTGAGATCGAGGAATCAGTCGAATGTCTGAGGGGAACCGCTCCCGATGATATAATGGAGGAGACATTCGCCCTAGGAGCGGAAATGCTCGTGCTCGGCGGCATCGCCTCCGACACAGCCGCCGCGAGGGAGATGTGCCGGGAGGCTGTATCTTCCGGACGCGCGCTTGACAGATTCCTCCGCAACGTCGAGGCGCAGGGCGGAAACCCGGAGAGGCTCATGTCGCAGATCGGAAAACGGAGATCCGGTTTCCACGCCGAATTCAAGGCGGAGAAGGACGGCTTCATGTCCGTGGACGCATACGGAATCGGCCTTGCGGGAATAACGCTCGGAATAGGACGCGCGACCGCCGGGGAGCAGGTATGTCCTGATGCGGGAATAATATTCAGGAAAAAGACGGGAGACGCCGTAAGAGCCGGAGAGACGGTGATGGAAGTTTTCGGCAGGGACAGCGGCTGCCTTGAGCCTGCGATGGAAAGAATATCACAGGCCGTATCTTACAGCGACGAAAGGCGCGCCCCCGGAGAGCTGATACTGAAAAAAATCACTGAAGGGACGGACGCAAATTGACTAAATGGACAAAGAAGGCGGTCAGCAAGAGCCAGATAAGTCCTCTATGCGGAAAATACGGAATGAGCCAGCTGCTTGCGTCCATTTTTGTCCGCAGGGGAATCACCGGCGGCGAAGATATTCTGTACTATCTTGAAAGCGACCTCAGATTCCAGCACAGCCCGTTCCTCCTGAATTCGATGGAGGATGCTGCCGACAGGATTCTGTCCGCCGTCGATGAGAACGAGAGAATTCTCATATTCGGCGACAGCGACGTGGACGGAATCACAAGCACTGCGATACTTTTCGAGCAGCTGAAATCAATGGGAGCGGACGTGGAATGGAGGCTTCCGCTTGCGGACGACGCGTACGGTCTGTCGGTTCAGGCCGTTGATGATTTCGCCGCGCGGAACGGAACTCTGATAATAACAGTTGACTGCGGAATCTCGAATTTCGACGAAATCGCGCACGCCTCGTCGCTCGGAATAGACGTAATCGTCACGGACCACCACAATCCGCCGGACACTCTGCCTGAGGCTCTTGTAATAGTCAACCCCAAGATTCCCGGCTCCGCCTACCCCTTTCAGGACATATCCGGAGCGGCCGTGGCCTTCAAGCTTGTGTCCGCCCTCAGATTCACGTCGGATCCGCTGTACAAGAGCGAGATCTGCCTGATGTACGCGGAACAAAAGGAAGACGGCGGCTACAGCGTGGACTGCATTAAAGTCAGGAACATGATCCGGCGCTCGTCGCTGCACGAGGATGCCGGGCCGGAAGGAAAGAGCATATCATCCACAAGGCTGCCGGAATTTCTTGCCGGACAGGTGATTTATGTCTGGGACAAAAAGCATACAGCCTCGCTTCTCCGCGGAATCTTCGGAGAAGGAATAGAATTCAGCCTCTATGATCTGCGCGACGCGCTTTCGGCCTTGAACCCGGCGTTCAGGGACAAGACAATAGGCGCAGTAATGTCCCGCTCGTCGCTGGCAAAATACTCATGCCAGGACATGACTGCGGCGGACTGTATATACAACCTGTTCGTGACCTGCTCGGAGCTGACAGGTAGGACAAGGGACAGGAAAACTGCGGAGGCCGAGAGGCGGGATCTGCAGCTTGTCGCCCTTGCTGCTCTCGCCGACATAATGCCGATGAAAAACGAGAACAGGGTTTTCGTCAGGGCGGGGATAAAGTCGATCAAGCAGGACGGTCCAAGGCCGGGACTGGCGGAGCTGTTCTCCAGAATGCGCGTGTCCGCCGAAAACATCGGCTCAACGGATCTGTCCTGGACAGTCATTCCGGCGCTAAACGCCGCGGGACGCATGGGGCAGTCAGACCTGTCGCTGCAGCTGCTCATATCCGGAGATCCGAAAGAACGTGAGATGCTCGCGGACAATATCGTCCGCCTGAACGAGGAACGCAAGGAGCTTGTGTCCTCAGCCGAATTCAAAATAAGGTTCGATGCCCAGAAAAGCGTGGGCGCGCACGGCGGAAAGCTATGCGTCGTGATAGATGACGGCATAAACAAGGGAGTCACCGGAATACTCGCCTCGAAGCTGATGCAGACATTCGGCATTCCGGCTCTCGCGGCCACATACTGTGACGATATATGCGTCGGATCCGTCAGAAGCTGCCGCGGTTTTGTCGCTACCGATTTCCTTGACAGGTTCGGAGATTTCTTCATAAACCACGGCGGACACGACTGCGCCGCCGGATTCAGCTTCAGGAAGGACCGGACAGATGAATTTCTAAGGCGGATAGACTCGATGATTCCCTCAATAGAACTTTCCGATGAGGAGCCGGAGGCGGAGCTTGACGCCGAAATTCCGGCCGGATACCTCACGCCCGAAATAATATCCCTGACCGACACGTTCGAGCCTTACGGAAGCGGGAACCCGGAGCTTGTGTTCATATCACGGAATCTGCCGCTATGCGACGCGCTGGCAGTCGGCAAGAAGAATCCCCAGCACCTCAAGCTCACATTCGACTGCGGAAAATACAAATTCCCGGCCATGCTCTGGGGCGGCGGAGACAGGCTCGGAAAGGACATAAGAACGGGCGGATCCTATGACATAATCTACTCGCTGTCGAGGAATTTCTACAACGGAATCACCACACCGCAGATCATAATAAAGGAGATAAATCCGCACCGCGCCGGAACCTGACAGAAACGGAGGAGACCGGGCGGAGCAACTTGCATACAGGAATGAATATATGAGCGCATCAAAAAAATCCAGAATCATCGCCGCGGCAGCGGCTCTGCTGCTTGGAACAGCAAGCGTCCATGCGGCGCAGGCAAAATATCAGGACGCCACAATGTCCTTCACCGTAGACTATACAGACTCCATTGTGCCGGGAGACGCGGTGTTCGTCAGGCTGTCGTTCCTGTCCCAGAAGCCACACAGAAAAAACAGGAACGAGCAGGACAGACATGCATGGCTCAGGCTGATGAAGGACAAGAAGCGGATAGATCAGGCCGTTTTCTATCAGTGCGGAAAGAATTCGAGACGGCAGGATTTCCTGTGCGGAATTCCGCTGTCAACATGGCTTGACGACGGACAATACACACTGTCCGTAACAATATCGCTGTCCAGGGAGGAGACCAAGGAATTCTCGATCGCGGTTCCGTTCCGTCCCAGGGAATTCGGCTCAGAGCGGCTGCCTCTTGACAGCAGAAATTCGCAGATAAAAACAGACAACAGCCCGGAGCGTGCGGCCCAAATCCAGAAACTGAACGACATACTGTTCACTTCGGTTCCGGCTGACGTCTATGCGTCCACACCGTTCGCGCTTCCTGTAGATTCCGACAGATACACCGCGCGTTTCGGCGACAGGCGGATATACGAATACACGAACGGAAAATCATCAACGGGCGTCCATTTCGGAAACGACTACGGGGTTCCGGAGGGAACACCGGTGAAGGCGACGGCAGGCGGCAGGGTCGTGATGGCCGAGGAGAGAATCTCAACCGGATTCAGCGTCGTGATAGAGCATCTTCCGGGGCTGTACAGCCTGTACTACCATCTGTCCTCGATGAACGTGAAGGAGGGAGACACCGTGCGTCAGGGCGAGCTGATAGGCAAATCCGGAAGCACCGGTCTTGCGACAGGCCCGCACCTGCACTGGGAGATGAGGCTAAATGGATGCGCAGTGAGGCCCGAATTCTTCACAGGAAATTTCGCATTCGCACAGAACGAATGAGCCGGCTCGGTATCCGCTCAGAGCATTCCGACAGAGAGCGTTCCGTCCGGAGATGAAGAGATGCTGTAGTAGAAACCGGTCATGCAGTCCGAAAGAGTCACAGTCCGCACAGAAACCAGTGAGAAGGCAGGAAGAAATCTTTTTCTGCAGGCGAAACGCGCGATCCTGTAAAGAGCCTTCCTTTCGGAAAGCCCGGAGCCCGCTCCGAGCAGCATGCACTGACCGTCCTCGTCAAAATACTTCTCCAGCGTGGTGCCATAGCTTCCGCGGAAAACATTTCCGTCCGCGGAATTCCGTCCAGCCATGGAGGTATGGCCGTAGACCCTGCACGGGAACATATATATTCTTCCGCCTATGTCCGCACATGCATAATCGACCGACAGGTAAAGGCCACTCCAGGAGCGTTCTATCACGGACATCTCGTTTCCGTTTGAATCCACAAGAGACACCACCGCGCTCACCGTAGCCGTCCCGTTCTCCATTCCGGAGCCGTAAATCTTGACACGCAGCGACTCCCCGGAAAGGCCGCCCACGACATCAGATGACCGGAACACCGAGACCACGGAAACAAGGCCCGCCGCCGTATAGACAGCTGCTGCCGCCAGAAGAAGCGAAAAGACGCGCAGGAAAAATCTCATCTCAGCATCGCAAGAAAAGCGTCCTCGTCAATGACAGGAATTCCGAGCTCCCTTGCCTTCCTGTTCTTGGATGAGCCGCTCTCCACATCGTTGGTCACGAGCCGGCCCAGCTCCCTTGTCACCGAAGACTTGACCGTTCCGCCGTTACCGCGGACAAGCCTCTCTGCTTCCGCCCGTCTCATGCTCCTAAGCTCTCCGGTAAAGCAGAATGAAATTCCAGCGAGCTTTCCGCCGGAGACTCCTGATATGGTTATCGTCCCGGATGAGACCAGGCGCCTCATCTCATCCGCATTCTCGGCAAGCCCCTCCACGATAGTATGCGCGGATTTTCCGGCGAAACCGTAGACGGATGCTATCCGCGTCTCGTCTGCCGCCAGAATATCATCCAGAGTTGCAAGTCCGGACGCGACAAGCTTCTCCGCATTGGCGGTACCCACACCGTCTATATCAAATCCCGCTATGAACGCCGGAAGAGTGAGAGTCCTTCGGCCTCTGATTGAAGCGTAGACTTTCTCCGCGCCCAGCGACCGCCTCTCCGCCGCCGCGCCGTCACCGTTAAGAAAATACGGAACAAGGTCCGCGACAGTCAGGGAATATATATCCGTTATGGAGCCCAGCTTTCCGTCCCGGAACATCGACTCTATCAGCGTCTGCCCGAAATCACGGATGTCAGCGCACTGCTGCCATTTAAGCAGCTGGTGGAGCACACGCTCCGGGCATTCCCTGTTGGGACAGAAAAGCCTGCTTCCCTCATCCACAAGAACGGCGCCGCAGGTTCCGCAGGTGTCCGGACAACGGATCTCCTCAGTAACATCGCCTTCCGCCGGTGGAAGAACAGACTCTATTTTCGGAATTATCTCCCCGCGCTTCACCACGACTATCCGCGAGCCTATTCTGACGCCAAGGGCACGCATCGTATCTGGATTCGCCAGGCTCGCCCTCTGAACCCTAGTCCCGTTCAGCTCGACCTCGTCAAAGACGGCGACAGGGGTATATGTCCCTCCGGAGCGGCTCCATTCGACCTTTCTGAGGACCGAGACAGCCTCCTCAAGACTGAATTTGAATGCGATCTGACGGTCTGGCCGGGCACGTCTGGCGTCATCCGGGTCTATCCGGCGTTCCTTTACGACAAGCCCGTCTATGTCATAGTCAAGAGACTTTCTCGTCTCCATCACCGAGGCTCTGTATTCCACCACTTCTTCAGGCGAACGGCATCTCCTCATCGGAACTACCGAAAAGCCGCAGGACGACAGCCATGACAGCTTCTGCTCCTCATCGGAGAAGAAACCGCCGCCGCCCGCATCAAACGCATCATAGACAACAAGAGAGAGGAACCTTCCGCCGTCACCGTCCTTGCGCTTCATAAGACCGTTGGCGGCATTGCGGCAGTTCGCCTTGTCCGGAAAATGCTCCCTAAGGACGGATCTCTTCATTATGACCTCGCCCCTGACTCCGCCTGTAAAATCCGCGGCGGCTCCGTTCATCATAATCAGCGGAACAACCCCGTCCATGCGCCTTGCGTTGCGGGTTATGTCGTCGCCGGAAACGCCGTCACCCCGGGTCACCGCGCGGACAAGAATTCCGTGCTCGTACTGAAGCTCCAGCGAGGCTCCGTCAAGCTTGTACTCCACAAGATACTCATCATATCTATGCCTTTCCGCCCATCCAAGGAACGCCGGCGGATCGGCGGCCTTCTCCTGGCTTCCCATAGGCATTATGTGGCGGATCTTCACAAAATCTCCGGAGTCCGCGCCGACACGGGAAAGAAGCGGATCCGACGGATTCAGTCTCTTCAGCTCGTCCCATAGGGAGTCAAATTCCGCATCCGAAATCTCGGCCTCTCCGTTGTAATATGAATTCTGATAGCGGACTATCAGAGCCTCAAGCTCCTTCACCCTTCTGTCCGGGGCGGCCATTCCGTCCACATCAAAAAGAAAACCGCTCATATCTTCTCGAAAAACAGCTCTGTTATCGGGCGTTCGGCCGTAAGTCCCTTGCGCTCGAATTTCGTCATTCCGCGCCACGGCTGCGGCTCGGCGAAACCGTCATAGCGGTTTTTAAGTCCCGGAGTCGCGCTCAGCTCCTCAAGAGCGAATTCCGCATACTCAAGCCAGTCCGTCACGAAATAAAGATAGCCTCCAGGCGCAAGCTTCCGCGCCAGCAGATCAGTTCTCGGTCTCTGAACAAGACGACGCTTGTGATGGCGCTTCTTTGGCCACGGATCGGGGAAAAATATATGAAAGCCGTTGACGGAACTGTCACCTATCATCTCGTCAAGGACATCCATCGCATCATGCTCTATGATATAAAGATTCTTCAGATCACGTCTCTGAATCTCGCCGAGGAGCCTGCCCACACCCGGCTTATGCACTTCTATGCCCAGATAATTCACATCAGGATTTGCCGCGGCGATATCCGCGGTCACATCCCCCATGCCGAACCCTATCTCGACGATTATCGGATTCGTGTTTCCGAACACATCTATGAAATTGAGGCTCCTGCGCTCAAAGGGAATGCACCACGAAGGAGCAAGCTCCCTGTAGGCGCGGTCCTGGGCAGCCGTCATACGGCCGATTCTCAGCACATAAGTCTTGACTTCCCGCCTGAACCGCTCATCCTGTCCGACTCCACCGAGCCTGCTTTCCGACGGCGGCTCCGCCTGTTCGGTAATTCCGTCCGTCTCTTCTGAAAAATAACTGTCCATAAGCTCCCGCATAATATTTTTCCGCCTGGCGCCTGCCTGGGAACGCCGGCTAAAGATTTTCGGGCGGCATAAGGCAAACCATATTTCCGTCCGAAGTAGTCCATACACTTCTGAAAAATCCGGCCCTGCCGAATTTTCCCTTTATGCCCGCCGGCGACGACAACGCATCTTCGGCCTTTCCATAATAAATCAGAATTCCGTCCTTTCCGAACACGGCGACATTTCTGCGCCCGTTCATCTCATCCATAAGGACCGGCACCGTGTCCGCCGCGGCGTCAAGAAACCGCCCGTCATAATCCAGCGAGAAAGACGTGAGGGTCTCCTCCCCGTCCGCGTTCTCGCATCTTACAGTGTAGCTTCCGCGCGGAAAATCAATTCCGTCAGGCACACGCAGATTCGCGCATCCGGCCCACTTTCTGTCCTCTCCGCCTGCCGCGGAAGGAGAATTCACCGTCCACCTGTATCCGTCCGCAGACACAGCCTCGATACAGGAGAAACGAAGCGGATCACCGGCGGACTCTACGAAAAGACTGAGCCTGACATCCGGATTTTTTCCCGCAGACTGATAATCAGCTATCAGGCACGCGGACACATACCTGACCTCAGGAACAGCCTGCGAACATGACGCCGAAATAAAAAGAAGGGGCAGAAGAAAAAGACAGATTACTCGGTACTCCTTTCCGGGCAGTCTCATAACTGATCAGAAATTGAAATTCAGATTGATGACGGTAAGATCGCTGGCGGAGAACTGGTTCACAAGAGACTCGAATTTCACGTTCACCTTGCGGCAGGCGTCATCAAGATAGGAAAGATAGTAAAGTCCGAGATCCGTGCCTTCCTGCCCGTCAGGAAGCTCACGGTAGAAGTCTATAAGCGTCTTCTTGTTCGTGTTGGTCGCCTTGGCGTTCTCGATGCTTTCCTTTACCTCCTGGAATTCATCGTCCTTATTGTACAATGTTATCGAAAGCCGCCCCTGTTTTCCGATTGACGAGGAGCCGCCGCCAAGTTTCCACGACAGGAACACAAGCTCATGCTTGCGCTGAAGCTCCTGGACGATTTTCGCACGCACCTCCGGATCATATATCAGCGAGTCGATGTCATCCATCCCGCTGTACATCTTGCGCGCCTCCTTGCGGATGTTGGTGTTCTCATTGTTCAGGGCAAGCTCCATCACCATAACGGATATATATTCCGCAACCTTTGACTTTTCCATATATGAGCTTAGAAGATTCCTTATGGCCACGAACATCTCGTTGGCGCCGTCCGATTTGTGGAAAAGCGTTATTATGTACCAGTCCATCAGTCCCAGCCTGTTCATGAATTTCTCGGACATGAGCAGATATATGTTCTTCTCCTCGGATGTGTACTCCGTATTGCTCATTATGGACTTCCATATAGGATCAAGGATTGTCTTGCGCGTCGTGTTTATCAGATTCTCCTTGTTCTGAAGAATCGAGCGAAGCTGCCGCTCGCTCATGCGCGTCTTCTCGTCTATAAGATGCGCCGGATTTGCCCTGTTGTGCTTGCGCACGCATTCGCACTGTATCAGGGCGGAATACACCTCGCGGTCAAACTGCTTGTACAGAAGCGAATACACAATCACCTTGGACAGATCCATCACCTCCTGCCGTGACGACACGAATTCGGACATGGAAATCTCTATCTTGGATATATAGTCCAGAAGAATCATGCTCTGGATTGACTGCGGAGAGAATTTGTTCATCGATATGCCGTACTCATCGATATTGTCGGCAAGCCTGAATCTCAGCAGTTTCTTGTTATGGCTAATGAAATTCGATGCACCGTCCTCCGTAAGAATGACTTTCAGCGGTAGCTCGATAATAAACTTTTTGTCCGATGCACTCATTTCTGCCTTCTTTTACTGATATGATTAGGTTGCATTTATTATACACAATGGTACTTGCATTGTAAACACTTAATTTATAAACTGTCGTAAGATGACTCCCAAAAAACTGCTTCTGCTGTCGGCCGTCACCGTAAAGCTTGCAGCCGCCCTGTCCGCAAAAACAGGCTACAGCCAGTGCATGGACATTCTCACAGGTCTCATAAAAAAGGGATTCTCTCCTGAAACGCAGCAGATAGTCACGTCGGGCGGAAATTCATTTCCCTTCAATATAATATTGCGTTTTCCGGAAAAAACGACAGACGGAGAAAGAAATTCCGGAGAGGAGAGGCGCGGAAACCTGATAATATCATTTCCATCAGATGATGCGGAGAGGTTTCCGCAGACAGTATATGACACGGCGGACTTTCTGGACTCCGCGGAGCTGAATTTCTCGGCGGCGATAGTCATAACCCACGGCGACAGCCCTCCGGTAAAAAAAAGGGGACTCGTGTCGGGAACGGACGCATTCATAAATTCACTGAATCCGGAAGACGGATATGCGGTTCTGAGAACCGAGATGCAGGCTGACAGGGCGATGATCCTCACAGGAACCGGGAGCGAGTCGGCGCCTTCGGCGATGGTAGGCGCGCTTTTCGAGGCGGCCGCAGCAGGCGGAATAAGACTTCCTTTCTATTATATCGGACTGACGCGTGATTACACACCGAAAAACGGGACGATTCTTGAGAAATATTTCTCCGCGGGAATTCCTGCCGTCCAGATGAATTTCCAAGGAACAGAATCCGCCGTCATATCCGCCGCTCCGATAATAAAATTCATAGAGGCATACGACCCGTCCGCCGCAGCCCTATGGGACAGGCACACAATGATCCTGAACATAGCGGGCCGCAGCCTCCGTATGACCGAATCAGCCATAACCAGAACAGTGACGGCGCTGCTCTCCGCAAGCATACTGCTCATATCATCGCTCGGATTCATAAACAGCTCGTTGAGCTACAGGTCATGGAAAAGCATAAGCCATATCTGGTATGCGATTCCGCTGTCATTCATCCTGTGCATGGCGACATTCACAGCCGGCGAGAAAATTCTTTCTGCGGACGTGTTCAGGCACATAAGGACGCCTCAGACGCTCATCCTCATGCAGCTGTCACTGATGCTGACGGCCGTCTCAATGCTCTGCAGGACGAAAATCATATCAGCACAGAAGAACCTTTACAGCGCGAAAAGCATAGACTTTCTGATAATGATTTCTACATTCACGAACCAGTTCCTTTTCTGCCTGATGGACATGACGGTTTTTCCGGTGTTCATGGCCGTATTCATCCTTTCGATAATATCACTCGCCGCAAGGAAAAATCTGACGCACGGAATAATAACGCTGCTGATGGTGGCTCCCATGATTCAGCTGCTCGGCATATTCATATCGGGCAGGACGCAGGGCGAGCTGCTCGGACTCATGATGGGAAATCCGGTCTACATCACGGCGGCCTCACTTGTCATGACCCCGGTCTGCCTGATGTGGTTCAGGATAATGAAGGACTGTTCCGACAGGCTGGTGCGGCGCGGAATCCTTGACGGCGGCAAAAGGCTCACGCTGCTGGCCGGAGCCGCGATCGCAGCGGTCCAGGCGGCAGCCGTGCTTGCCGGAAGACTGACGGCGGAAGATGGCACCTCCTCTACGCCATACATGATTCTGCCAGGCTCAGGAACTCCGGAGGTGACCTTCAGCGACAGCACCGTTCTTGGAGAAAAAGTCAGGACACTGAACATAAGAACAGGCAAAAACCCCGTCCTGTGCGATGTATCCGTTTCCGCCGCAGAAGGGAATCCCGTCCTGTATTCCGGGAACGATGCCGACATTTTCGGAGAATGCACGTCCGTATTCAGAATTCCGCTCTATCCGCCGGAAAGCATGACTTTTGTTTACGGAACATCGGAGTCCGGATCCGAAATAACGGTGACCGCGCTCTACGAAAGCGGAGTTCCCGGACAGCTGCTGATGGACAGGACCACAGTCCGCACGGAGGAACAAAAATGAACGTTCCGGAAAGGAAATTCATACATGCGGACCTGGACGCATTCTTCGCGTCGGTGGAGCAGCTTGACAATCCGCAGCTTAGAGGAAAGCCTGTCGTGGTGGGAGGTTTTCCGTCGGAAAGAAGAAGCGTGGTCTCGACCGCATCCTATGAGGCCAGAAAATTCGGCATTCATTCGGCGATGCCGTCCGCCGCGGCCTGCAGGCTATGTCCGGAAGCGCTCTTCATACATCCGAGGATGGCCAGATACGAGGAGCTTTCCGAAAAGATAATGGGAATCTTCGGAGAATTCTCGCCGGAAGTTGACCAGATGTCGATAGACGAGGCTTTCATCAATCTTACGGGAACGGAGGAGCTTTTCGGACCGGCGGAAAAAACCGCGCTCGCCATAAAAAGGAAGGTTCTTGAGGAGACCGGACTTACCGTGTCAGTCGGACTAGCCGGAACGAAGTATCTTGCGAAGCTCGCGTCAGGAATCTCAAAACCGGACGGCTTCCATTCCATACCGTCAGGCGGCGGAGAGGAATTCATGATGTCCCTTCCTCTCGAAAAAGTATGGGGCATAGGACCCAAAACGCTCGACAGGCTGCACCGGGCCGGATTCCTCACGACAAAGAAAATCAGGGACACCGACCTGAGCACGCTTAAATTCCTGTTCGGCGGCAGCATGGGCGAATTTCTCTACTGCGCGGTCAGAGGCGGCGATACAGGAAAATTCCGCGCGCGTCCTAAAACCCGCTCGATAAGCGCGGAGACGACGTTTCCCTTCGACCTTACGGACACATACACCGCAGAGACGTCGATAATGGAGCTTGCGCATACCGTGATGTTCAGGCTTCTCCGCGGAAATATGTTCTCAAGGACAATATCGCTCAAAATCAGATATGACGACTTCTCCTCTGTCTCGGCGCAGGAGACATACAGCCGGAATTTCATGACGCTGGACTCGTTCTTCTCCGCGGAGAAATCGCTTTTCGAGAGGAAATATGAGAAAGGCAGAGGCATACGTCTTCTCGGAGTAGGATTCGACAACATCACCGAGACCGAGGATCCGTACCAGCAGGAGCTTTTTGATGACGGAACTCAGAAACGTCAGGCCGTGGAGAGGGCGATTCTGGGACTCGAGAAAAACCATCCTGGAATCCGCATACGGAAAGCAAGGACGCTGCGTCCGGATGAATGCGGAAAGCCGTGAGCAAATTCCGTCCGGACTCCGCCGCATCAAAGAATCCAAAAGCATCTAAAAGCACACATCTTTATCATTCCCTAAAAATTCTATATAATGCCGTACAACGGAAAGAATCCACCGCGTGAATTCATTTCCGAAAAACGTCACAAGGAGGAAATCCTGGGAACCGGCATCACGGACATAAGCTCCGGCGGTACGGTTGAGCTCAAGGAGCAAATGGAATGGAAAAAGAAGAGATTCTGAGACGTGCGAAAGAGTATATCGCAGCCGAAAAAGATGAGCGCTTCAGCAGGGAAATTCAGGAGCTGATAGACAAGGAAGACTACGCCGAGCTTGAGGACAGGTTCTATCAGACGCTGGAATTCGGAACCGGCGGACTGCGCGGAATCATGGGCGGCGGAACGAACAGGATGAACACCCTTGAGATAAACCTTGCGACACAGGGACTTGCGAACTACGTCATAAAGGCGTTTCCGGAGGAAGCCGCGGCAGGAACGCTGAGCGCGGTGATAGCATACGACAGCCGCCTGAATTCAGATGTCTTCGCCGAGGCCACAGCCCTGATTTTCGCGGCCAACGGAATAAAGGCCTATCTCTTCTCCGGGCTGCGCCCGACTCCGGAACTCTCATTCGCAATCCGCGAGCTGAAGGCTGCCACAGGTGTCGTGGTGACGGCCTCCCACAATCCGCGTATGTACAACGGATACAAGGCTTACTGGAATGACGGAGCGCAGGTAATCGAACCTCACGACAAGGGAATCATAGAGGAAGTGAACAAGGTACGCGAGGTCAAGACGCTCACCAGGACCGAGGCGATAAATTCAGGAAAACTGGTTCTGATAGACAAGGAAATAGACGAGAAATTCTGGGCGATGTGCAAGGCTCAGCTTTTCCGCCCGGAGCTCATAAAGGAAAAGGCCGGAGACGTCAAGATTGTCTACACGCCCCTGCACGGAACAGGAGCGATGCACGTGGAGAAGGTTCTCGGCGACCTCGGACTGAAGGTAATCACAGTTCCGGAACAGCGCAAGCCTGACGGGAATTTCCCGACGGTCGAGAAGCCGAATCCGGAGGAGAAGCCCGCGCTCAAGATGGCGGTCGATCTCGGAATAAAGGAGAAGGCCGACTGTGTCATGGCGACAGATCCCGATGCGGACAGATTCGGCACGGCATTCCCAGACGGCGACGGAAATTTCGTGCTGCTCTCAGGAAACCAGATGGGCGCGCTTCTGATTGACTACATCCTGCTCTCAAGAAAGGAGCTTGGAAAAATGCCGGCCAGACCGACCGTAATCCGGTCTATTGTCACTTCTCCGTTCGCTGACGCGGTATGCAGAAAATACGGCGTCTCAATGGTTGAATGTCTCACGGGATTCAAATGGATCGCAGCTGTCGAGGCTGAATTCGAGGCGAAAGGAACCGCGGACTATGTGTTCGGACTTGAGGAGAGCTACGGCTACAAGGTCGAGCGCGAGGTCATGGACAAGGACGGAATCTCCGCGGCCGCAATGTGCGCGGAGATGACGCTCTACTGGAGAAGCAGAGGCAAGAGCCTGCTTGAGCACCTTGACGACATGTACAGGGAATTCGGATATTTCGAGGACAGGGCCATCTCCCAGAATTTCCCCGGCTCGGCCGGCGTAGAGACCATGCGCGGCATAATGTCAAAACTCAGGACTGAAGGACTGAGGACGCTCGGCGGCGAGAAGGTCGTGAAAATCAGAGATGTCCAGCAGGGAACGGTGTACGATCCTGAATCGCCGGACAAGAGGACTCCGGCAGGACTTCCGGCAAGCAACGTGCTCCAGTTCTTCCTTGAGAGCGGAACCATTGTCAGCGCCCGTCCGTCAGGCACCGAGCCCAAGATAAAATTCTATATAAATTCAACGTCTCCGGACGGAGACGGAAGCGACGGATGGCTTGAGGACGCAAAGAAGAGGACATCAGCCCTGTGCGATGCGATAACTGCGGACATAAAGGCTGTCCTTGATGCCGCGTCAAAATAAAATTCTGAACGACAACAGAAGGCTGCTCCGTCTGCTGAACGGCGGAACAGTCTTCACCTCGTTCGACACAGAGACGACAGGGCTGAGCTGCTCCGCAGACAGGATAATCGAAATCGGCTGCGTAAAATTCGACAGGACAGGAATTATCGGCAGATGGAGCAGCCTCGTCAACCCTTGCCGGCCGGTTCCCCGGATGATAACGGAACTGACACACATCTCCATGGAAATGCTGCGGGACTGTCCGGCTGCGGATTCCGTCATTCCGGAATTCAAGAATTTCACGGAGGGGACCGTCCTTGTCGCGCATAACGCAAGGTTCGATCTCAATTTCATAAATGAGGAATGCGGGCGGCTCGGCTGCAGGGCCGCCGCGAATTCCGCCATAGACACGCTGCAGCTCGCGAGATGGGCATATCCCTCGCTCGGAAAATACAGCCTGTCATTTCTTGCCGGAAGGATGGGAATAAGGCAGACAAGCGCGCACAGAGCCACGGACGATGCGGATGTGTGCCGTCAGATTTTTCTGAGAATCCTTGAGGACACGGCGGAGCTGCAGAAGACATGACAGTCCGCCGTTCTCAGCCCTACTGCAGCGGAGCGAAATATCCGCTCTCGTCACGGCCGCTTCTCTTAAGAAGATAAACCTCCGCCTCTATCGGAAGATATTTCTGTCCGAATTCGGTTGAAAGCGCGGATGTATATGAGAACTGATATATTCCCTGAGGAATATCTATTATGTCGGTAACTACAGATGAAAGTCCCTCAGCCCTGTATATGTAGTACAAATCCCCGGCGGTGTTGTCCAGGATATAGCCAAGCTCATCGCTTACGGCGGACTGGGCAAGCTGCACCATCGAGAATCCCACGGAATTGTTGCTCATATATGCCGCAAGCTCGGCTAGATTATATCTGCTGAATGACGAGTCCGCCGTCTTTCCGTCCGACACAAAGATGACAGCCCTTTTCTTGGCCGCCGCCATGAGATCATTCGCCGCAAGCCTCAGGGCCAGATCAACTGAAGTCCTGTCCGACACAGGATTCCGCAGCGCCGCCGGAGTGAAATTCAGCGCCCCTTCGGGTCTTCCCGAATATTCCGTAACAGGCACATTTCCTGCGGAAACAATTCTGAGCGTGCCCTTTCCCTCCATTGCCCCGGCTATCTCCCGGACAGCGGCTCCGGCCTCCTCCGAATAGGACTCCATTCCCCTTGACCTGTCTATAACCACGGTCACGTCAGCGTAGGTGTTGTTCGATGCGGCTCCGGTGAATTTCATGTCCGACACGGGACGCTTGCCTTCAGTCAGATAGAAATTCTCCTCCTGAAGCCCGACCAGCGGCTGGCGGTGCCTGTTCTCCACCCTGAGCTCCACGGTGACGGCAGGAAATTTCGATGCGTCAACCTGCTCTATCTGCACGAACAGGCCGCCGACAAGTTCCTGAACCTTGGACATTATGTAAATCTCATTCTCCGGAAAATCAGCCGCTATGACATTGCCGTTTATGTCGGGAACAGCGGAAAGAACTCTTGTCGGTCCGTTTCCCGTCCGTACATAGTCAAATACGGCTCCGGTCTCAGTATCCACCGACACGATTCTGTTCGAGTCGCACACCAACAGTCCGCCGTTCCAGAATTTAACGGACTCAGGCTTGGAGAACGTTCCCGGCTCCACAAGGTTGCGTATGAAATTTCCGGCCCTGTCAAATTCGACTATAAGACCGTAGCCGTCGTCTGCGACAAAAATGCCGCTCTCGCTTACCGCGATTCCAGTCGGTCCCGACAGTCCGCGGAATCCGGGCTGGTTTCCGCCGAAAAAATAAAGTCCGGTTCCGTCAGAATCAAACACATCCACGCGCCGGTTGCCGTAGTCGGTCACATAAATCCGTCCCGCACGGTCAACGGCGATATACTGCGGGCCGACAACCTGACCGGTTCCGCGTCCGCGCTCGGCGATATACCTGCGGAACCTTCCGCCGGAATCAAGAAGGGCTAGCCTGTCTCCGGCGCTCTCGCTGACAAGAAGCGAGCCGTCCTTGAGCCGCGCGACATCAAAAGGCCTGTCAAATCCGTTGAGCGGCCCGGTAATCCGTTCAATCACCTTTCCGTTCTGGTTCATCAGCATGAGCTCATTTGAGTTGTACGATGTGACCCAGATGGTTCCGTCGGAATTCGGAAGGACAGAAACCGGGCCGCTGAACACCATGTTTCCGTTGAATTCACCGGGAAAGCTGCCTGACTCGGAAAGACGCATCAGCTTGTCCGGAGAGTCACCGGTCACCCTGCGTTCCCGCACGACCTCAATCTTGTTCTGCAGAAGCAGTCCTCCATAACCGTTGTCCGAGGCTGTCTGCCAGTATGACAGCGCGGAGCCCTCAAGCCCGGCACGGTAATATGTGCGGCCCAGCCAGTCAAGAATCAGGCTGTCGTCCGGCATATACGAAAGGGATTTCTCGAACTGCATCAGCGCCTCATTGAATGCGCCCTTGTAGTACGCCTGGACTCCGCGGCGGAATTCCTCGGAAGCGAATCCCTCGCCGGCGGAACGGATTCTGTCAGGATGTACCTCCATTCCTGCGGATGACGTGACATTCACCGCATGGCTTCCGATGTCGGAGGCGGAAGCCTGCGCAAAAAACGGCTGGACAGCCGCAATAACGGCCAAAACTGAAAACTGAAACTTCCTCATATCATCCTCTTCCGGCCTGGGAGACTATCTTTATATGCTCGGCTATCTTCTCATTTGAGCTGTCTATTTTTCCGGCCTTCTCAAGACATTTCATCGCATCACTGAAAAGTCCAAGCTTATAGTAAACCCATCCGAGCGAGTCCAGGCAGGCGGCCGAGTCAGGGGAAACCTTCACCGCCTGACGGCACAGTGTCAGAGCCCGCGCAAGGTCACGGTCCTCACTGGCAAGAACATATCCAAGTCCGTTCAGGGAGGTCATGTTCTGCGGATCCTTCTCCAGAGATTTCTCATAATATTGAAGGCATTTGTCGATGTCGCTCTGTTCCCATGCCACGTACGCTATCGCGGCATATACGGATGCCGTCATGTATCCGGTCTCCAGCAGCTTGCTCAGCTCATAGTCGGCAAGGCGGCGTCTGCTGGAAAGCGCGTAAATCACCGCAAGAATGAAGCGGCACTGCATCACGCGGTCTATGTTGCCGCCGGAAGTCACAACCTGCTCAAGATAAAGCAACGCATCATCATAGCGCCCAAGCCTCGCATAGCACAGTCCGAGGTAATATGCCGCATCCATCTTGTCAGCCCCGGAATCAGGAGGAAGCGACAGAAAAAACGTCAGCGCATCCTCATATTTTTTCTGGCCGTACAGCTTTATGCCTACGGCAAGCACATCATTTTCCAATTTTCCACCCATGAAAACATATTTTACAATGAAAATTCCATACCGTCTACAGGAGGCGCGCACACAGGATCAACAAAAACGGACGACACAGCCACATATCCCGCCCTGCATACAGCAAAATCACTGTCCTCATCGGCAAGCGTCTCTGTCGTCCCGTACCTGAACACCGTCCGGCAGCTTTCCCCACAGCCCTCGACCTCTATTCCGTCGTTATATTCCCTCACGCAAAGGGAACCGCACATCCTGGCTCCTCTGTATGAGTCCGACGAGACCGCGTTCACATTCACGAACGTCCTCCGTCCCATGACCGCTGACAGGGACACAAGCTTCTCCAGATTGCGCGCTGCAAAATCCGCAAGCGCGGAATACCTGAATCCGTCACGGAGCGCGGAATCCCAGTCCACAGGATCAAGCGACAGCGCGACAGCCGGAATTCCGTAGAGGACCGCCTGGCGCGCGGCCGCGCAGGTTCCGGAATAAAGGATGTCGGTCCCCATGTTGGCGCCGCGGTTTATGCCGGAAACCACCGCATCGGGACGTATCCCGAGAAGCCCGCTTTTCAGTCCAGCCATCGAGCAGTCCGCAGGGAAACCTGAAGACTTCCATCGCCTTTCCCCGGCGGCATATACGTCAAGCGGCCGGTCCATGGTGACGCAATGTGACACCGCGGACCTGTTCCTGTCCGGCGCAAGTATGTAAATCTCGTTGTCAGCGGACAGCCGGCAGGCAAGCGCCTCCAGTCCGTCCGAGCCATATCCGTCATCATTTGTAAGAAGAAGTCTCATTTCTGCGCAACGCTCCTGGAAAAATCCGAATCATCTGAGGTATTTCCCGGCAAAAGAATCCACCTTTGTCCAGTAGAGCTCAGGATTCACTGTTACAGAATCGGCATGTCCGGCTCCAGGAACAACAAGAATATCCTTGTCGCACGAGGCGGCGGAATAAAGCCGCTCAAGCATGGAGAACGGAACGAACGTGTCCCTGTCGCCATGGATGAACAGGGTCGGTGTGGAGGACCTTGACACAGCCCTGATGCAGTCAACAGAACCGAATGTATAGCCCACACGTATTCTCGTGACAAGCGACGCCGCCGGAATAACCGGAAAGTAAGGGAGATGGAACTGCTCCCTGAGCTGCCAGGTGAACTGCTCGGCCGCTCCGGTGTATCCGCAGTCCTCGACAGCCGCCACTACATTGGACGGAACAGCCTCCCCGGTCACAAGCATCACGGTGGCCGCTCCCATCGACACTCCGTGCAGAAGAATTCTTGACTCTGGATGTCCGGAAGCGAGGAATTCAGCCCAATCAATTATGTCATGCTTCTCGCGGCTGCCCATGGTGATATAGCGGCCTGAGCTTCTGCCGTGGGCGCGGTGCTCAGGGGCGAGCACATTCCATCCAAGCGAATGATAATGCCTCGCGTATTCCGTCATTCTTACCGCAGCGCTCTTGTATCCGTGAACCAGAATCACATATTTCTCGGACGGACTTTCAGCCGGAATGAAATATCCGTACAGCTCAAGGCCGTCACGCGAGGTTATCGTCTCCGTCCTGGAATTCAGCACCATCCATTCTCCGGAAAAATCCGCATCCGAGCCGAAGCTGTTGTCCATGGCATAAGTGACCATATAGTTCGCGGCTATGAATACCGCAGCAAGAACTGCCGCCACGGCCGCGGCCGCACAGATCAGAGCGATCCTTATCCCTCTTCTCATAGACTCATTCCTCCATGGTATAGACTATATTCTTTATCCGCCGGGCGGTTCCGGTGAGTCCCGCTCCGGCAAGCTGCATCATGAGGACGACAGAAAGCGAATTCTCAGGATCCGCGGACATATACGGCCCCAGCCATCCGTCCCAGCCGAATTCGCCCTTCGAGGTGACGGCGCAGACCATTCCCGGCTCCCGGCACACACGCATGAAATTCCTGTATGAATATCCGGAAAGGTGTCCCATCTTCATGTCGAAACGGCTCTGCAGGGCGGGTGGAAGCACGGACGAGCTCAGAAACCTGACCGTCTTTCCGGAAAGTATGCGGATTCCGTCAAGCGAGCCGCCCTCAGAGAGCATACGGCAGAACCTGATATAATCCTCAGCCGTGCTGACGAGCCCCGCGCCGCCGGACTCGAACGCAGGAGGATTTCTCATTCCGTTCTGGATTCCAAGATGACAGCCCGTGAATTCATCAAGACCGCCGGACTCCGCCGCATATACCTTTGAGAGGCGGCCAGCCTTTTCAGCGGGAACATAAAATCCCGTGTCATCCATGCCCAGCGGAGCGAATATATTCTTCCGGAGGAATTCGCCGAAACTCATTCCGGACACGGCCTCTATTACGGCGCCCATTATGTCCGCGGAAAGTCCGTACTGATAGTCGGTTCCGGGAACGAATGAAAGGGGAATATCAGCAAGGCTCCGTGCGAATTCCATGGTCGTAACGGAGTTGTCACCGGCGGCGGAACGGTTCATCCTGTCAAGCAGGGCTGAGGTCCGGCGCTCCGACTCATTCCCGTCACCGCCGTAAGTGCAGCCTGAGGTCATGTCAAGAAGGTTCTGTATCAGCACGGGCCGCGGACTTAGGGCTGTCTTTCCGTCCGAGCATACCGCCGGATTTGTGAATTCTGGAATTATATCAGCCACGTTGTCCGCAAGATCAAGCTGTCCGCGCTCCAGCAGAATCATAGCCGCCACGGAAGTGACCGGCTTCGTCAGGGAAAAGAGGCGGCAAATAGTATCGGTCCCGAATTTTTTCTGCGCCGCAATATCAGCATAACCGGCGCTCCAGGAGCCGAGCCTCTTTCCGGATGCGGACACTATACACGAGGCTCCTGCAAGCTTTCCGCAGCTCACCGCCCCCTCAAGCACGGCTTCTATCGCATCAAGATGCCTATAATCCATAAAATACCTCCAGCATAATCACCATACATACAGCTAAGATAACAAAAAAAGTCCCGGACAGAAAACTGAAAGCGCAGCGGCGGCCAGCTCAGCTGCCGCCGGGAAAAGAATTCTCCGTGTCCGTACCGTAGGACGGCGGACGCTCCGCCGCGGAAAGAGACTCCGAGGCGAGAGAGTCCATTCTGGCGGCAGCGGCGGAATTTCCGGCCGTAGTTCCCGGCGCGCCGAGAGAAAGCATCTGGGATTCACGGCGGCTGCGGCGCTCCGCAAGAAGGCTGCGGGCGGCAAGAAGAATTCCAGCCGCCTCGTCCGAACGGACATGAATGCACTGGGCGACAGCCGACTCCTCCGCGGCGGCAAGATTCTCCAGCGTGGAGAATCTCCTCATCAGCAGGACGGCACGCCTTTCCCCGACTCCAGGAATTTTCCCGAACACGCTGACGGTGTTCTCCTTTGTCCTCAGCCGCTGGTTTCTGCCCGTGGCGAAACGGTGAGTCTCATCCCTCACCCGCTGCAGCAGCCTCAGCGCGTCGCTGCGTTTTGGCAGACATATCGGAACGCTGTTTCCGGGCAGATAAATCTCCTCGTCGCGCTTCGCAAGTCCGGCCACAGGTATGTCAAGGCCGAGCGAACAGAGAACCTCCTCGACCGCGTTCACCTGGCCGATTCCTCCGTCTATCAGGATGAGGTCCGGCAGCTCAGACTGCTCGTTCAGAAGCCTTGTGTACCGCCTTGCGACGGCCTCCTTCATGGAGGCGAAGTCATCTATTATTCCGTCCGTAGTCCTCAGCCGGAAATAACGGTAGTTCTTCTTGTCCGGATTTCCGTTGCGGAAACTGACAAGGGACGCGACGGGGAATTTTCCACCTATGTGAGCGATGTCAAAGCCCTCGATTCTTACGGGAAGCGAATCCAGCGAGAGCAGCTCCTTCAGCTCCTCCATGGCCGGAGTATCCCCGCGCTCACGCAGACGGCGGACTATGTCCTCACGCGCGTTCTGGAATGCCATGTCCATTGCGGCCCTGTGCCTGCCGTAGCCGTCCATTTTCTCCTCGACAAGGAGTATCCGCGTTTCCTGGGAGAAAGTCTCCGAAATCCATCGGGTCATAATCTCAAGCCCGTCCCGTGTCGGGACAAAAATCTTAGGCGGAACAAGGGACGGATCGGTGTAGTATGCGCCCATGAATTCACCGAGAAGCTCGTTCTCCTCGTTCAGGCTTTCCGCCCGGAAATTGTCGCGTCCCGTCAGCTTTCCATGCCGGATCTTCAGCACCGTAAAGCTCACAAGCTCGCCCTCGGAGCAGCAGGCGATATAATCCCTGTCCTCCGAGTCGAACCCCTCCACCACATTCTGGTTTCTCATTACCATAAGAGCCTTTATGCAGTCGCGGATTCTGGCCGCTGTCTCGAAATCCTGCGCCGCGGCACAGGATTTCATCCTTCCGGTGAGCCGGTCCGCCACAGCCCCCGAATTTTCCTCAAGTAGGGACGTAATCTCTCCGAAATAATAAAGGTAGGATTCCTTTGAAATTTTTCCGCAGCAAGGGGCCATACACTGCTTGATATGATAATAGAGGCACGGCGTGCCGCGTCTCCTGAACGTCCTGCATCTTCTTACAGGGTAAAGACGGAGAACCGTATCAAGGAATGTGTCAAGGGCTCCGACATCGGGATAAGGACCGTAATAGCGCGATCCGTCGTGCATGACGCGCCTTGTCCTGAAAATCCGCGGAAATTCCTCATCCGTAATCCTCAGAACCGGATATGATTTTCCGTCCTTGAGACAGATATTGTAGCGTGGACTGTATTTCTTTATCAGGTTGTTCTCAAGCAGAAGAGCCTCGTACTCGTTCGCCGTAGTTATGTATTCTATGGAACTGGCACGTGAAATGAGAAGTCTTGTCTTTATGTCCTTTCTGCCTGAGAAATAGGATGAAAGCCTGTTCTTCAGGTTTTTGGCCTTTCCCACATAAATAACGGTGTCACCGCTGTCTCGCCATAGATAGACACCGCTTGATAAAGGAGCTTTCAGGGCCGTTTCGTGAAGGACATCACGGATTGTTCTGGTTGTCATTTGTTATGAAGATGAAGTATAGCAGAAAATTTGTTTTAGTTACAGGGCTTCTCGGCTCCCTCTCAGCGGTACGACTCCAGGCCGAGAAGATGATTCTCGGAGGAAAGGCAGGATGGCCCGAATTCCTTGAGTCAGTGAACATAACGGCAGGAAAAGGCCGCTACGGATATGACTGCATCCAGCTGTCCACGAATTCGTTCATGGACGACGAGAACACCGATCTCCTGATGAATTTCGAGAACCAGGCGGTTCCGGTCACGGCGGGGGGGTGCAGCGTCCAAAGAAAAAACAAGAAGCATACAAGCGCCGCCGTAATGGGAAAAGGCGCGGGACTGAGCCGCAACACCGGAGGCATATCGCTTTTCGGAGCGCCGGGAACGCTCTTCGGCTCGGAAGGTCCTGTCGGCTCATTCTCGATAGAATTCTGGCTCTCGCCGTCCGTATCGGAAAACGGCGAGACAGTGTTTGAGTGGCAGACATCCAAGAGGGAGGAGTCCGGCCTCGTGCCGCAGACTCTGAACGCCGTGTTCAGGGGAGGACACCTTGAATGGACGGCGGACAACCTGTTCGGTCCGGGCGAGAGCGGAGAGATAATCCTCAGGGGGACATCAACCGTCGTTCCGGACAGATGGAGCTGCCATGCCCTCTCCTACGACTGCGACACAGGAATATTCGAATACATCGTGAACGGAATCACAGAGGACATAAAATACATGACTCCGACAGGTACGGAGGACGGAACTCCGGCCCTTGCCGTACTTGGAACACCGTCGGAAATTTCGCTGTGCACGGAATTCACCGGAAAAATCGACGACTTCAGAATTCTCAGAAGGCCATACTCGCCGCCCGACTATCAGACTGCCGAGAACGCCGGAGGACAGACAAGGATGACCTACACTCCGCACGGAGGAAGATTCGTTACAAGGCCGATAATGTTCGCGTCAGGCGCGGTGATCAGCTCGGTCTCCGCCGTGACGGACACTCCTGACCAGACGGGAATCGACCTGTACATCCGCTCCGGCGACAACTACTACAGCTGGACGGCCGATTCTCCGGAATGGATTCCAATCTCGGAGGCGGGACACAAGGAAAACACAAAGGGACTTTATGTCCAGATTTCCGCGGAGCTTTATCCGGACGGAAACGGGACCGCGACTCCATCCGTCACAGAGATAGAAATAGAATACACCGAAATTCCGAAGCCGCTTCCGCCGTTCACCGTGAGCGCGGAAGCCGGAAACGGATGCGTCACCCTGCGCTGGAACTACTCGGTGGACGAGAACGCAGGAGGCTACTATATATACTACGGAAACCGTCCGGGCGAATACCTGGGCCGGCAGGCCGCGGAAGGCTCATCCCCGATAAATGCGGGCAACAGGACCTCATTCAAGCTGACCGGACTTGAGAACGGAAAAATCTATTATTTCGCCATATCATCCTGGTCAAAGACGGATGAGCGCATAACCGGAGAGCTTTCGGCGGAGGTGTTCGCAAGACCGCTGGAAAGACTGCCGGAATGACGGAAGGAGGAATCTTATGGAAAAGGAACTGATTCAGAAAAGGGCGCAGGACGCGCTGATGGCCAGGGACTTTGAGCTGGCCGTCCGTCTGCTGAAAATGCTTCTGAGGGACAGTCCGGGCGACACGAAAATCCTCAAGGAGCTCGGAGCCGCCTACGTCAGAAGCGGAGATGACAGAAAGGCTCTCATGTATTACGAGCAGACGCTTGCATTCAGCCCCCGTGACACCGAGGCCATGAACAGCATGGGCGCAATCTACAGAAGAATCGGGGAATACGGAAAATCCATAAGCATCCTCCAGAGGGCGCTGGATGAGGCCGGAGAATCGGCGGCCGTAAACTACAACCTCGGATTCACATACAAGGAGATGGGCAACTACGATGACGCCATAGATGCGTTCGAGTCCGTGGTCAGGGAGAATCCGGCGGACGTGCTCGCCTACAACCATATCGGCATGATATATCTGGCACGGAAAAACTACGCCAAGGCCGCGGCAAGTTTCGTCTGCGGACTCAGAACTGATCCGAACCATCCGATTCTCCAGTACAATCTTGCGAAATGCCACGAGGCGACCGGTCAATACAGCGACGCGATAAGATGCTACGAGGCCGCGCTCCGCGCCAGACCAGGCTGGCAGGACGCCGTGCGCGACTACGGAAGTCTTCTTGTGAAATGCCAGAAGACAAGGGAAGCGGCGGATCTTGTGAGACGCGCGCTCGCCCTGCATCCTGATGATCCCGCCCTGTATTCGGTTCTCGGAAACCTCTACCTTGCGGAGTACGACTACGACAACGCCGAGAAGAATTTCAGGCAGGCAGAAAAATACGCCCCGTCCGACATCGACGTGCTGTCAGGACTTGCGGAGGCGCTTGAGAAAGGCGAAAAGCCTCATGAGGCGCTGAGGACCGTGATGAGGGCGCTTGAGATTGAGCCGAAGAACCGGGAAATGAAGAAACAGTACACCCATGTCCTGCTTTCGGCAGGAGAATACGCCGAGGCGCACAGGAACATAGCCTCCCTGTACGAGGACAGCGGCCGCAACGACGCGCAGATCCTTGACCTCTATGCGCAGTACTTCATCTGCACAGGAGACGATGCGAAGGCGGAGGAATGTTTCGGACGGATAAGGAAGGTTGCGCCGGAATACAGCGCATTCACCCTCTCGGCGGCGGCCCGGTACAACCAGAAGGGAAAATTCGACATGGCGGAGAAAATGGCGGATGAATACACGGAGACAAATGCAAATGATCCGGCCGGATTCGCGCTTCTGGGCCAGATTTATGCCGAAAAGGGCGACCGCGGCAGGGCGATAGAGATGTTCGACAGAAGCCTCTCCCTTAACGGCAACAATGTGCTTGCAAGGAACCGAAAGCGGATTCTTGAGACTGAACATGAACTGGCTCCGGAGCCGGTGCTTCAGGATGAAGAGGCCGGGAAAGCGGAGGCCATGCCTCTTTCGGACCGGGCGGCTCCGGATGACGGCACGGACAGCGAATTCGATTTCTCCGCATTCGGAGACAATGAACAGGAAAAGGCGGAGCGCTCCGGCGCGGATACGGAAAATCATGGCATCCATCCGGATGAAAGCCTCTCGCTGCTTGCCGAGGAGGAGCCCCTGAGCCCGATTCCGGCGCTTGACGATGACACCTTCCCCGGCGGAGAGGATGACGGGACGGACGGTTTCTTCAGCATGGAGGCTGCGGACTTTCAGGAGGACATACAGGACAGGGAGACTGAGTTCCCGGATGTCAACGGTGTGATTTCCGGAAATGGGCGGCAGCCGGACACGGAGAAAGACTCGCGAACCATGCACAAAGAACATGAGGAATGCTGTGAGGAATATGCCGGGCCGTACGCTTCCGCAGCCGGTCTGCGCATGGCGGAGGAGAATTCCCGGCTGGCCGAGACCGCGGAGAAGCTCTCACGCGCGACGGCGGCGATGGCCGGACATCTGGTCACGGTGGCCGCACAGGCCGAGAGAATTTCCGGCGCAGACGGCATACCAGCCGCCGGAGCTGGCACTCGCCCGCAGCCCGGCCCAAAAGAAGACGGAAACATCACCGGAGACTCCATCTCCGAGACATTGAGAAAAATCGGAATGATTCTCCAGGACGCTGACAGCGCGGAAAAATATGCCGACGAGATAAGGCTTCTGGTCAGACTGAGGGAACTCGGACGCGCGCTGCCTGAAAAAAAACGCAAGGAATTCATGAGCGGAAGGACACGGATGCAGATTGAGTACCTGATCGCAAGACTTCAGGGAAGGCCCGGACTTCTGGCCACGGCAAGGTCGCTTCTGAGGACAGGAATTCCAGGTGCGGAGAAAAGGCAGTCCGAAGCGGAGAATCCGTCCGCCGTATATGTGCTTGCCACGATGAGAAGCCTGTGCTCCCACCTTGAGGACAGGGAGCTCGCCGCAGCCCTCACGACAGCGGCGGACACCGTTCTTGAGAGGATGGAGCTCCGGAACGGAGGCTGTCAGGAAAGAGCGGAATTCTGAGGAAGAACCAGCTCCACGCAAGTGCCGCTCGGATGGTTCCAATATATCTCGAACGTGGCTCCGATCTGATCCGCGCGGTACTGCATAGACGACAGTCCCAGCCCCTTCTTTCCTTGAATTCCGTCCTTATCCGGCTCTCCGCCCTCGCCAAGCCCGCAGCCGTTGTCGCTTACCTTTATGACCACACCGCCGGAAGTCTCCCTTATGGAGACAATGACCTCTGTGGCCTGCGCATGTTTCATCACATTGTGCAGCGCCTCCTGGATTATCCTGAAAATATTCAGCTTCTGCATCTTGTCAAAGTAATGTCTTGTAGTCATATCCCATTCATATACGCATCTTATTCCGGACTGCCGGGAGAAGGAATTGCACAGGTTGCTGAGGCTGCGGTTCATCCCCAGGCTCTCAAGCTCCACAGGATATGAGTCGTGCGCATACTGCCTTGTGCACTGCAGCGTCTCCGAAATAAGAGACGCAAGCTCCGCCATCTGCTCCTTTCCGACAGGAGCGTCGCCGGCAGAATAGCTTCTGCACAGCATCGAGATTCCCGCAAGCCTCTGGCATATATCGTCATGAAGATCGGTGCTGAACCTCTGGCGCTCCAGCTCGCTTATCCGGAGAACCTGAGCCTCAACCTCTATCCGTCTGGCGTTGGCATCCATAAGCTCCTTTGTGCGCTTGCTCACCTCGCTCTCAAGATATTCCGACCTGCGCTTCTTCTCCTCAAAAGAATTCAGGCGGTCAAGCGTCTGGGCAAGGCTTGCGATCATGGAGCACATATACGGATGAAGCTCGTTCCGCGCCTCGTACACGACGCATCCTATCATCTCATCGCCGGACGCCAGAAATTTGCATACGCAGGAGGTCCCGACGGAATTCCCGCCGCCGAATACTGAAGGGAAGAATTCCGCCGCAGGAACGGAGCCGTTCCTCTCATGGCTCTCCAGACGGACGCCGTTCCTCATCAGAAAAAGGGGACGGATTCCCACATCCCGGACCCTGACTTCCGGTGCGTGGCGCTCAAATTCCAGCAGGATAAATGTCCGGACATCAAGAAGCTCAAGATTCGACCTGAGATACCAGCTCAGAAGATCAAATGAATTCGCGATGTTGAACTCCTGAACCGTACGCGTGACCATCCTCAGTATCTCCTCCGAACGCAGATACTTGTAAAGGATATTGCTGACCTGCCTCTCGGAGAGATTCCTGCCGTCCACGCCGGAAGGGGAACAGCCGCAGGAGCCGCGCAGAACCAGCCTGGCATCGAAAAACGAGACCTCCGGCTCCGTTCCTCCGGACAGAATCCGCTCTATGGCATCCACCGCGAACGCGCCCATTTCCTCTATCGGCTGGCGGATTGTGGTAAGGGGCGGAATCTCAAGTTCCGCCTGTGGAATGTCGTCAAATCCGGTTATCGCACATTCACCGAAGCCGCCGCCGTACTTCATCTTGAGGACCTTGTATACGCCGATAGCCATATTGTCGTTGGCGCAGACAACCGCATCCACACGGCCGTTTCCCTCCTCTATATACCGGGTCATCTCCCTCACGGCTGAATTCTCGGTGAAATCGCCCCTTCTTATCGTATAATCAAGATCCGGAAAACTGCCGCGGAACGATTCAACCGTGTCCACAAAAACCTGCTCACGCTCAACCGTATCGTGATGCCTGCTCGCCCCGCCTATGAACACAAATTTTCTGTATGAATGGTGCAGAATCAGATGCTCGACCAGACTGCGCATGGATCCGCGGGATCTTATGACCAGGGACGGAATTCCGCCTATCGCCTGCCCCACGGACACGACGGGGATGTTCCTCCAGATTCTGTCGATGTCCGACTTGACGTTCATGTCACAGCCGTCGCACAGGACGGAGGAAAGGAGGATTATTCCGTCCAGGCCGAAAAATTCCCTTTCCGGAAATGACGAGAGGAACGAGTCCTCCCTGAGTCCCGGCCCCTCCTGCTGAAAACAGATCAGCTCAATCCCCTTCTCCGCAGCCCGCCCGGAGGCTCCCCTGAAAACCGAAATCTGATATTCCTCGTCAAGTATATTGACAACAAGTCCTATTCGCATAAAAAAGAATATATCATTTTAACGGATAATATGGTATGATTCCCTTATGGTATTTACAGTTTTTATAATAGACGACCACCCTCTGTTCAGCCGCGGGCTCGCCCAGCTGATTGAGACTCAGGAAATATACAGAGTCACAGGAACCGCAAAGAACAGGAACGAGGCGCTGGAGCTTCTTCCGCGGCTCAAACCGGATCTTGCGATTGTAGATCTGAACCTGGGACAGGAGGACGGGCTTGAGCTCATAAAGGACATCCTTGTCTCCGAGCCGGAGACGAAAGTCCTTGTGCTTTCCATGCATGACGAGCGTTTCTACGCCGAGCGCGCGATCAAGGCAGGGGCAAAAGGCTACATAATGAAGGCTGAGGCCGAGACCCAGGTGATAAACGCGATTCAGACCGTAATGCAGGGAAAGATATATCTGAGCCGGAACGAGCAGGAAAGGATAAAGGAGCTCTCGAAATCGAAGAAGAATTCCGGGCAGAGGGAGGAACCGTTCGACACAATATCGACGCTGTCCGACCGGCAGCTGCAGATTTTCACGCTTATAGGCAAAGGGCTCGGAACCGTGGAGATAGCATCAAAACTGAATCTCAGCATAAAGACAATCGACACCCACAAGGAGAACATCAAGGTCAAGCTGCACTGCGGCTCCTCGGCTGAGCTCAGGCAGATGGCGATCGAGTGGACATCACACTGAGCCTCTTTTAAGGAAAAAGCCCGATTCTGAGCCGCGCCGATATATGTATACTTCATCTCCATGAAAAACACATTTCTTGACTACGGATTTTCCGAAAAGGAAATCACGGATCGTGTGGACGGCGCATTCCATGACATATTCGAGGGACCAGACCGGTTCTATTTTGACGGGCCGGACGGCAGCGGCTACCTTATGGACACGGGAAACTGCGACGCCAGGACGGAAGGAATATCATACGGAATGATGATGTCCGTCATGATGGACAGGCAGGATTACTTTGACCGGCTGTGGAAATTCGCCGTGGAATTCATGTACATGGACGAAGGCCCGATGAAAGGCTACTTCGCATGGTCGGTCGCTCCGGACGGAAAGAAGAACGCCTGGGGACCGGCTCCGGACGGAGAGGAATTCTTCGCGGCGGCGCTGCTCTTCGCCTCCGAAAGATGGGGCGACAGGGACGGAATATTCAGATATTCAGAATGGGCAAGAAAAATTCTACGCGCCTGCATACACTCGGAGATTCCCATGTGGACGGCGGACTCCGCGCTGATAAGGTTCGTTCCGGGCTGCGGGTTCTCAGATCCGTCATATCATCTTATGCATTTCTACAGGATTTTCTCCATGAAGGCCGATGAGGGCGACAGGGATTTCTGGAGCCGGGCCGAAAACGCAAGCAGAAAATATCTTGTAAAATCATGCAGCTCCGAAACGGGAATGTCTCCCGAATACGCCGGCTTCGACGGGAAGCCTGAGCACAAGGGCCCGCCGGAAGGTCACGGGGACTTCTACAGCGACTCCTACAGGACAGGCGCGAACATCGGGCTTGACGCGCTGTGGTTCGGAAAGAACGCCGGGCTGTCGGAACACGCGGATAGACTGGTGGAATTCTTCGCGGACATCCCGACGGAGAATTTCATGAAGTACAGGACGGACGGAACTCCGCTCGGCGAGAAGGCTCTGCATCCCGTCGGCCTTCTTGCGGCCCTCGCCCAGACGACCCCCGCCTGCTCGGAGAAAGCAGCGGAAGCCGCAGAAAAAATCGTCCGCAGATTCTGGAACACGCCCACAAGGAAGGGCTGCCGCCGCTACTACGACAACTGCCTTTATATGTTCGCGATGCTCGCGCTCAGCGGAAAATACACATACGAATTCTGACGCTTGCAAATCTCGCCGCATTGTGGTATTTTCCTCCATATCCACAAAATTTCAAGGGAAGGAAAAGCCGATTCTGTTTCTTTCCCTGCAAAAGGAGCCGAAAATGGGAGCCAGAGGAGAACTTTTCACGACCCAGATTTATCTGGACAACCGCTCATATTTCTTCAATGTAAAGGAAAACCGCACAGGCGATATGTTTCTGCAGATTGTCGAAAGCAAAAGCCGCGACGGAAGCGATTTTGACAGGCATCAGATCGCCGTATTCTCAGAGGATATGCAGCAGTTTCTTCAGGGGATGGAGAAATCTCTCGCCTTCATAGAGAAGGAGCATAAAAACAGGCAGAAGCTCGCAAGGGAGAAAAAGGCCGCGAAAGAGGCGAAATTCGGCGCGAAGACCTACCGTCTGAAGGAAGAGAAAAAGGACGACGGGATAAAGCGCACAGGAAGAATCCATGTGGTGTCAAAGCGTCCCGCCTCTCAGACGGACTCCTCCGGCGGCGCCCCGCAGGAGAATCTGTAATACGCTCAATACCTGAAAGTAAGCCGCTGTATCGGGGACGGTCCAAGTCTCCGGCAGACGGCGATGTGGCCTCTGGTCGGATAGCCCTTGTGCCCGGCATAGCCGTATTCCGGATACAGCCTGTCATATTCGGCCATAAGCGCATCCCTGTATGTCTTCGCAAGGATGCTTGCGGCCATAACCGCGGGATATTTCCCATCGGCGCGCGGCTCCGCATGACATTCCACAGGAACGTCCGGGCATCTTGTTCCGTCCGTCATTCCGCGCATAACGGCTCCGGCAAGACCGTTCTCCGAAGCCCATTCTCCGAATTTTCCGGACATATCATCAAATGCGTCTCTCATGGCAAGCATAGTGGCCTCAAGTATGTTCACGCGGTCTATCGTCCGGTGGTCGGCTGATCCTATTCCCCAGCAGGCACGGCTTCTGATTACAGACTGCGCCGCCTCCCTTTTCCGTGGAGACAGACGTTTCGAGTCATCCAGAATCTCCACAGGAAAATCAGGAGGCAGGATGACCGCAGCCGCGACCACAGGCCCCGCCAGAGAACCCCGGCCGGCCTCGTCGAATCCGACCATGAGGACAGTCCGGCCGGCCGTGTCATCAGAATGCTCAGAATCCATAGACACTGTTCTTCCCCTCCTTCAGGACCGTGTTCCCGTCGGCATGCACAGGCACGACACCGGCACGTTCAGCTTCAAATTCCGCGCTGAAAGTGTTCCCGTCAATATCGGCCTCGACTCCGAAAAGCTCGGCGATGCGCCCTATGCTTCCGGCTATCCGCATCGTATTTCCTGAAAGCGACAACGCGCCTCCTGTGGCGGACAGGGCGACAGCCGTCCTTGAAGATACGGCTACGGCTGAATTCACGACCGAAATCCGGGAATTCACGGATGACACCGCGGACGCATAGGACTGTGACGCCACCGAGATCACGGAGCCTGAGATGTCCACCACGGAGGAATATGCCTCGACGAACAGCGCGCTGCCGTCAGAATCCGCCGTGACCTCACAGTTCCTCATGTCAAGAACCGACTTCTCAAGCTTCAGGACAGGAGCCACGGAAGCTCCGGACGCGCCGCCCTCCGCGGAAATCCGGCAGTCCTCCATCGAAAGTCCCGCGCTCTTTATGACAAGCGAGCCTCCGGCTGGAAAAACCAGGCAGGCTCCGTCCGTTCCAATCACGGAGCAGTTTGACAGCAGAACGGTTTTCCCCTCCGGCATCTGCACGCTGCCCCTTATCCTGAGGCAGGCGGAACGTCCGGCATTCACGGAGGCGACACAATCGCTGAAATTCCTGTACGGATGCTCCGCCGTTCCGTCCTCAATATCCGAGCCGGAACTGCTGTCAAAATAGTAGTTGTACTGATCTATTATCACGCTATAGGCAGAGACACGTCCAGTGTTTCCTCCGGCCGATGAATATGCCCTTACACGGTAAAAAACAGCCCCGCCTGTTCCCGGATCAAGCGTAAGCCTGACCCTTCCGCCGACAGCCCGCCTGTATCCGGATTCGGCGAATCTCATGAGCTCCGGACTTTCCGGCGTATATACCTTCTCGGCTCCGGCATCAAGAAGGAAAGGCCCGTCAACCGCATAGAACAGATCCGATTTTCCGTCACCGGTGACGGAAACCGCGACCTGCCGTCTTGAATAGAACGACTTGGCATCCGAAACGATACCAGGCGCAGGCGGAGGCCTCTTGTCAACTGAATAAGGAACCGTCACCGTCCCCTGAGGAACGGAATTCACGCAGAGCTCAAGCCTGAACTCGCCCTCGGTCCTGTCGCCGTAAAAGGTGTCCGCGCCTATCTCCTTGTAAAGCCCGCTGTCGCCGCCTGCCCCGGCGGTCCGCATCATATAAGAGTCATCACCGTCAATGGTGAACAGAGTGCCTCCTCCCTCCATCGGCTTCCCTTTTACGGAAGGCTTGGGAGGAAGGACGAAGAATTCCACCGGATTTCCGGGCTCGTATGCCACGCTCTGCCATGAGACCATGTGGCTGGATGTCCTGTCCAGGACGACCGGAGCATCCGGCTGCTGCCAGTAGCCGGAATCTATCCTGTATATCAGTCCGGGATCTGTGAACGTGACCAGATTCCAGTCAGTCACCGTAAAAGGCACGGATCTCCTCGTGTAGACGCCGGCCTCACGGGGAATCATGCTTATCATGAAACGCCATCTCCTGCCGGAATTCCTGTCGAGAACGGTGCACGGGACATAGCGTGAGATCATGTTCTTCTCAGAACATGAGACCGTGCCGCCGGAGACAAACGAGTCAGGCGGCATGCCGAAGCTGTATTCAAGCGGCTCAGGAAAGCTGAATTCCGTTCCCGCAGTGTAGCTCATCATTCCGCTGCCGGAGAACGACCCGATGAACCCGGAATAAGGCTCCTTTCCGCCGTCCGGAACAACGCTGTAGCGGACTTCTGTCTCCCAAGTCCTTCCGTCCTCAAATTTGGCGACACGCAGCACGACATCGCCCTCAGCAGCAAGAAGGACGGGACCGTCATAGGCGAATCCCGACACAAGCGGATCGGAGCCGTTAGTGGAGTATGTATAGAAGCTGCTGTCGTCACCGTCAATCACAAGCATCTGCGGATTGGACCACTCGCCCGGAACCGGACTCAGCAGAACCGGCTCCGCGGAGAAGAGCGCGGAGATCACGGAAAACGCCGCCAGCACCGGCAGAATTCTTCTTCTGAGACTCATTTATCACCTAAATAAGGGGAGAGTATATCCCTGAGAGCGGGGTCATCGTCATAGTAGTATTTCTCCAGCTCCGCACCGGTAAGCCCGACAAGCTCGTGGCTCATGTAATGGATCCACCTGTTCTCCTCCGGTCCGCTTATCTCGAATTTCCGGCACCAGTAATCCGGCTGCACAGGAAGCTGACTCTCGTAATATGTGAAATACTTGTAGTCATGGACTACGACCTTTATGTCTTCCCTGGGGATTCCGCGGCTGTCCATGAGAGTCTCCACAAGACAGTTTATCGTGCGCCCCGAATCGAAGATATCGTCCACAAGGAGAATCTTGTCGCCTGGACGCAGATTCTCCGGAGGATATGTCCATCCGTCGATGAAAACCCTGGTGTGCTTCGCTATGTCGGAATAAGAGCGGGCGACCACGCCGGCATACAGGACCGGATGGAATTTCTCCTTCGCGCTCAGAATCTTGAAATATTCGCTGATCACGTTGGCCATATACGCGCCGCCGCGCAGTGATGAATAGATCACGTCAGGAATGAAACCGTCGCTGTAAATTCTGTGCGCGACCTTAAGTGCATTGTTGCGCACCGTCTTGTACTCAAGAAATTCTTTTATCATAAATTTATCCTCGCCTGATTATAGTTGATTCCGCCATTATTTACAATGAACTGAACCGCCGCATGGACAGGTTCCAGAATTCACTTCCTCAAGCCGCAGGGAATCGCCGATGACAGAAAGCGGCGAGCCTCCAAGCGTGACTATCCTTGTGCACAGGCACCGCAGCTCCTCGAGGCTGTGGGAGACAAGCACAACAGTCCGGCGGTCCTCCGCAAGCAGCGCGCGGATGGAACGGATGAGCACATTTCTTGTGTCCGCATCCTGCGACTGGAACGGCTCGTCAAGCAGCAGAATCCGCGAGGGGAAGGCGAACGCCCGCGCAAGCGACACACGCTGCCTCTCGCCTCCGCTCAGGCTGTCAGGCCGCCGGCTCCCGACTTTTTCCAGCCCCATCAGGCTTGCATACCGCTCCGCCCTGCGCATTGCGCTTCTCCTGTCCATGACGTTCACAAGCGGAATCATCACATTCTCAAGGACCGTCGCCCGGCTTATCAGCCGCGGCTCCTGAAATGAATAAGAGACGGAACTGCAGGCCGCGGCGATATGGTTCAGCAGCGTTGTCTTGCCGGATCCGGACGGCGCGGAAAGGCCGGTCACGGTTCCCGGAGCGAAGCTGATGCTGAAATTCCTGAATATGACCCGGTTTCCGAAAGAAACGTCCAGTCCTGAGACCCCGGCGCCGTCCATCTCAGCTTTTCCGAAGGATGTCAATAGGCTTCTCCCTTCCTGCCTTTACCGAGGGAAGGACCGATGCCGCGAACGACAGGAACAGCGTCAGCACCGCAATCAGCATTATCCGGGACGGGGAGACGACGACGGGAATTTCCGCAAGATAATACGCTGGATCCATCAGCCTTATCACATCCGGGGACCACGAGCCGCCGGAAAGAAGCCTCAGCACGCCGGCGGCGGAATTCACGAGGCGTTCCGTAAGGGAGACAAGCGTGTTTATGTTCACCGCGCAAAGAAGTCCGGCAGGAATTCCCGCGGCCACACCGCCAAGGCCGCAGGCTGTTCCCGCAAGGATAAAGGAAAGCGTTATTCCGGACGGGGTTCCGCCTATGCTCTTGAGGACGGCGATCTCGCGGCGCCGCTCCATCACGAGCATCACCACGGCGGAGGATACGTTCACCGAAGCGACAAGCACAATCAGGATCATTACAAAGACCAGCATCACCCTCGTCGACGAGAAATTCTCGAATTCGGAGCGGTGAACCTCGTCCCATCTGTAAATGTTCGCGAAATTTCCAGCGTATTCCGCGGCGTCATCCCTTATCCGCGAAAGCTCCGGAGAGAAGGCATCGGCAGTACCCAGCATGACGGTGAATTCCGCGGAATCAAGCGCAAGCGACGAATATGCGGCGCCGAGCGGGACGAAAATCCACAGCTCGTCAAGCTCCTGATAGCCGGAAGAGACGACGGCCGCGACCTTGAACGAAGAAAGCCTCGGAGCAATCCGGCCGCCGGAATTCCTTGTAGTTATTATCCTGAACGTGTCGCCGGGCGACAGGGAAAGGCTCTCGGCCATCTTCTGTCCGATTACGGCCGTCCGCTCCGTCCCGCCGCCTGGAAAAGCATCAACGGAACCTGCCGTCACCGTGAACAGCCTCCTGAAATCCCCGTTCGCCGAGAAAATTTCGGGAACAACCGCCCGTATCTGCGCCCCGGTTCTGACATCCTTTCCGGCCGCCAGCGCGCTCAGGTCTATCTCCGGATAGGCGGAGATGATTCCGTCCGTAACGGTGAAACCGTCCGCAAAACGCCTGAAGCTGTCAGGGGTCCCCACATGGACGCATCCTCTTCTGACATAGGCCTGGAGATGTCCGGACGAGAGACCTATAATCCGCTCAGTCATTCCGCCGATCATTCCGTCAGTCACGGTCATGACGACGACAAGCGGGACAAGGCTCAGGCCTATGCATACAAGCGCGCCGAAGAGGCTTCGGCGCGCGGAGGAATTCCTGTCAGACTTAGGGAAAATCAGGCTCCGCGCGAACATCACCGAGGACATGAACGTCATCTGTCCGCCTCCCGGACAAGCCTTCCGTCAGATATGGTGAGACGGATTCCTCCCTTCGCGGCAAGCCGCCTGTCGTGCGTAACAAGGAGCAGCGTCTTCCTGTATCTGTCAACCATCGAGAAAAGAAGATCTCCTATCATGTCCGCGTTTGCGGGATCGAGGTTTCCGGTAGGCTCGTCGGCCAGAATGAGCGACGGGCTGTTCACAAGGGCTCTGGCGACCGCGACACGCTGCCTCTCGCCTCCGCTCAGCTGGGACGGAAGGTGATCCCTTCTCGCATACACGCCCACATCCTCAAGGAGAACGGCCGCCCGCTCCGCCGCCTCCCTCTCAGGAATTCCGGCGATTCTGGCCGGCATACAGACATTCTCCAGCGCGGAGAAATCCTTCAGCAGATAATGGAACTGGAATATGAATCCGAGAAAAACGGAGCGGTATCCGGCAAGGGAGTCCTCGTCAAGGGAAGTGACGTCCCATCCGCCGGCAGCTACCGACCCTGACGTGGCGCGGTCGATTCCTCCTATTATGTTCAGGAGAGTGCTCTTTCCGCAGCCGCTCTCTCCGGTTATCACAATCCTTGAGCCTTCCGCCACATCAAGATCCAGATTCCTGAGGACAGTAAGCTTCTCGCCTGCCGAGACGTATGTCTTCTCAAGGCTCCTTACCGTTATTATGTCACTCATCGTGAAGCACCTCCGCCGGTGTCATCTCAAGGACATTCCGTCCGGCCGCCCAGGACGCCAGCACAGGGGCGGCAAGTCCGAAGCACGCCGTCAGAAGCACCTCCGGAAAGAAAATTCTGGCCGGGATGTCCGCATATACACCGTAAGTCATATTCTCCTGTATATAAATCAGCGAGTCCGGAGAAAACAGCGCCGCGAAAAAACACTGGAAATGATACATCACCGAGGAGAGCGCACCGAAAAGGAACTGCGTGTTCACGCTGACAAGAAGTCCTAGGACTGCGCCTGAAACCGAGCCCGCCGCGCCCGTCATAAAGCCGCGCATCAGGAATATGGATTTTATCTCGGAGGCGCCTGCTCCTATGGCGGAGAACACGGCTATGTCCGTCCTGCGCTCGAACACGAGCCTTCTGGTTCCGTTGTATATGTTTATTCCGACAACGATGAAAATCAGGGCGACCAGCAGCATCAGCATATTCTTCTCGATTCTGAGCGCGCCGAAAAAGCTCTTGTTGTAGTCCCTCCAGGAGCTTACATCGGCATCCGGAAAATCACGGCGGAAACAGGAGACCGCATAGGCATCGTCGGACGAATTCCTGAGCTTGATTCCCCAGACCGTCCCGGACGACGCTCCAAAATACTTTTTGGCGGATTCAAGGCTGATAAACGCATAGGAACCGTTTATCTCGGAATATCCGGACGTGAACAGCCCCGTCACGGTAAGAATTCTGTCCGCCGACAGGAGATTGACGTCCGCGCCTCCGCTCATTACAAGCAGGTTCACCCTGTCGCCCGTGCGTACGCCGAGCCTGCGCGCCAGATAGGATCCGAGGACGACGGAATCATCCGATGAAAGGTCAAAGGAGCCTGAGACAATCTCAAGCTCCCGGCGGAAACCGTCATCGCTTTCCATGACGGAAGGCTCGACAGCCCTTATCACCGCGGCGCTCTCGCGCCCGTTCCTCCCTGTCATGAGGGTCTGCGCCTCACGGAAGCGGCTCACCGAGACGACCCCCTTTTCTGAGACCGCAGCCCGGCGGAACCTGTCGGACATGGCATCCGGAATTCCGGAAACACGCAGATGATATGACGAGATTTCAAGTATCGAGTCGATGAAGCTCATCTGGAAACCGTTCATGACGCTCATGACCGTAACAAGAGTCATCACTCCGCAGCACACGCCGAGCGTGGCGAGGAATGACGTCACGGCGGAGCGGCCGCTCCTGTCCACATGGGCGAATCTCGCCGCCACCGCGGAAATCCATCTTATCCTGGAGAACAGGCTTTTCCTTCTATTCATATTCCCTGACCCTGCGGATTTCTCCGCCCGACTTGTACACATCCCTCACCTTCCTGCCCTGCTCGTAATATGCCGTAACGGAATTCCCGCCGTCAAAGAACACCTCGGACGCATAGCTTCCGTCCTTAGAACGGACGGTCCGCATCCGCAGAATTCCGTCCTCATAATACTCATAGTCCGGGGCTGAACCGTCCGCGCCATGAATGAACCGCTCGGTCCTTTCAGAAACGCCCTCCTCTCCGTCCGGACCATATCCGCGGGAAACGACGGTCTCGGACTCAAGCTTTCCGTCCGCCGTATATGAGCGGAATGACTCACGGGCTAGAAATTCGCCGTCCTCGGCCCCGCCGTCAGCGGATGGGACCGGCTCATATACCGAAACATGCACCGGAAGTCCGCCGGAAAATTCCGTGACTACCCTGCCTCCGTCAGCGGTGACCTCAGCGGAGGCAGGAACGGCGCTGTCACCGGTATAAGTGAACGTGTCGGTACGCACGGCATGGCCGGACACAAAGTCATCTATCTTCCAGTATTCCCTTCTCAGCGTCCTGAAAAGCGCGTCCGAAAAAGTCCGCACCGCGTTTCCGTCATGATACTGAATCAGCTCTGGAAAATCCGAATTTCCCGAAGGAACGAAAACCTCGCCGCCGAAGCGCATCAGGGCTAGCCTCATTGTCGAGGCCATAAAACGCTCCTCCGGAGAAACCGGATTCTCTCCGGAAAAAGCATCGTCCGCGCCAGTCCCGGAAAACGGCGGCGTGATCTCAAGTGATTTCTCCATCTCCGTGATTATCTCGCCGGCTTTCAGCGCTTCCTCCTGGAAATTTACGGAGGAGTCAACCCAGGCCGCGCTGTCCGCATCAGGAACGTAAAGTCCGTCAAGCCAGGAAATTCCGGCGACGGACGGATTCAGCCGTTCAGCGAAGGTCATTATGGTTCCGTTCTCAGGACGGCTCCGTCCCCACAACAGCACGGCATCCTCCGGAAAGAAGAACCTGTCGGGAAAGGGAATATCGGTTCTTCCGGTCTCGGCATAACGGTACAGACCGAACATAAAATCATAGGCATCGCCGGAAGACACGGCGGCCTTCCTGCTGCCGCACGAGGCGAGCAGCCCGGCAAGCGCCAGCGGTATCGCCGCGCGCATCAGGAGAATTCTGCGGCATAAGGACTTTCTTCCGGCATCCAATCTTGCGGCCTCCGGACTCATCAGGCGTTTCCGAGAAAATCGTCCACATATTTCTCCGGAGAAAAAAGCTCCATGTCACCGTATTTTTCGCCGGTACAGACAAAAGCGACAGGAATACCGAATTCGCGTCCGATTGTTACGGCGGCTCCGCCTCTTGCGGTTGAATCATATTTCGTAAGGATGACAGCATCAACACCGACAGAATCATTGAACACCTCGACCTGCCTCACGGCGTTCTGTCCGGTTGTCGCATCTATCACGATTATCTTGCGGTAGCATCCGTCATCGGCTTTCGAGCGGCAGATCCTGTCAATTTTCTGCAGCTCGCGGACAAGATTCTCCTTGTTGTGAAGCCTTCCGGCCGTGTCCGCGATGACAAGTCCAGGTCCCCTTGCGGCGACAGCTTCAGCCGCATCAAACACGACCGCCGAGGGATCAGAGCCGTGCTGATGGCTGACCACGCGGACACCTGTCCGTTCTCCGTGCAGCGCGAGCTGCTCTATCGCCGCCGCACGGAACGTGTCCGCCGAAGCAAGAACGATATTCCCGACTCCGCGCTTCTTGTACCATGCCGCCAGCTTTGCGGCCGTAGTGGTCTTTCCGACACCATTCACACCGAGAACCATCCATATATTGCGGCGGTCCGCCTCAGGCTCAAGCTCAACGGAGCGCAGGCTTTTCAGGAGGATTGTCCGGAGGACGGACGTTATCTCCTTCTCATCCCTTATCCTGTTCCTTGAACAGGTATCCTCAAGCTCATCCACAATCCTGTATGCGCAGGCGGCGCCTATGTCGCCCTCGACAAGAATATCCGTAAGTCCGTCAAAGAAATCCCCGTCCCCGCTTTTTTTTCCTGAGAAAAGGGATCTCAGCATCTCGCCAAACGATTTTTTCATCTTATCTCCAAACAAAGTAATTCGTGTCCGCAGGCAGGAACCTCCGCCGGCTCATTTCCCGGAGTCCGCAGCCGCAACATCGTCAGCGGAGGAATCCGGAGACACCGCAGGAAAATCACCGTAAAGCTCAGGTCTTCCTGACGGGCGGGCCGTTGCGGGAAGCACGGAATTCGCCGCGACGAAATACCGCACCAGCTCATAGACAAAAAAAAGCCCGCATCCTACGGATACGGCGGCCGCCGCGACGGACGCATACCGCAGCCTCTCGGCCGGAGCCATGTCTCCGGTAACGCTCGCCTGGGCCGCGAAATTCGTGTACAGGCCGTAGGCCGCGAACGACGGCACAAGCGATGTGACAAGGGAACTGTATGCGGCATACATCCACCTGCGGCGCTTTTCTATATATGAGCTTCTGTCAAAAGCCCTTGCGTTCACCTCAAGGACATTTCCACCGGCGGCAAGCTTCCGCGGAATATAGTAGAATGCGCCCTCGCCGGTACTGTCTATGAATTCACCGAGAACAGGCTTTCCGTTAACGGCGATTACGGCCGGGGGGGAATTCTCCCCGATTATCCCGACAGGAACGACTCCGGAATAAACTGTTCCGGCAGGATTTCCCCTGACGCCAAGCCTGAGAATTCCGTCAGAAAGCTCCCTCATGGTGACAGAAACTGAATATGCCTCGTTTCCGGCCAGAAACAATGACGTTCCTGCAGTCTCATATCCGTCCGCCCGGAACTGAATCTGATGCACGCCGGAAGCGACGGAAATCTCATCAGGAACGGCGGCATAAAAGACATCATCAAGATACATCGACACCCGGCTCCTGATTTCCTCCGGCGACACGGAGATCCTCATCACGGAAGGAATCGAATTCGAAAGCATCGGGGCAAGCTGACGCGCAAGTCCGGAGGCTATAAAATCATATTCACCTGAGGAGCCGACTTCTACCGCGGAGCCGGCCAGCCTCGCGCCCGGATAAAGATACAGTTCTGCCGTGGCGGAAACATAGTCCCCGTAGGATGTGATTTTTCCGGCAATCACACCTCTGATTCCAGATGAGACTGCGGCCTTCTCATATTCCCGGTCAAGATGTCCGGAACCAGAAGGAGGCGTGTAAAGCACGGATGCGTCCCCTTTGTAGAGGGCAATCCTCTCCGTCTGAACGGCTGTATCCTCGGACAGGAAAAAGCCGCGCAGAAAGGACGCATGTCCGGAGGAGGCAGCTTTTCTGGCGGCATCCGACTCTGCCTGCTTCTGCGCCGCGATATTCGCATCTATCTTTTTGCGTATCTCCGCGGCGGATTTCTCGGCCTCTGAAATTTCAGTCCTGAGGACTCCCGGAGAGCTGTCGCCTAGAACAGCCGCATCCCTTTTCCTGACGGCACTTGAGAACTGAAGTAAAAGCGAGACACGCTCGTTTCTGAGCTCATACAGCTTTCTCTCAAGCTCCTCGTCCAGCATGACGGAACGGACCGAGGCTGTCCCCAGCCGTCCAAGAATCTCGGACGGAAGCATAGATGCGACCGCCTCCCTGACCGGATCCGGCTTCCGGGCACCGGTCCAGGTGAATTTCTCGGCGGCGACAGTCCATTCCGGCAGTTCCGCGGCGGCCGCGGAAAACACGGAGAAGGACAGCAGAAACGCGGAAAAAAAGAAGGAACGTCTCAGCTTACACTTCCCCTTCATCATCGGAGGAACTGTCCACCGGCAGTCCCTTCCATTTCGCGACAAGATATGCGTTTATAAAGTCATCAAGCTCTCCGTCCATTACATTCTGGATATTGCCCACGGAATATTTTGTCCTGTGATCCTTGACCATCGTGTACGGACAGAACACATAGGAACGTATCTGGCTTCCGAATGAAATGTCCTTCTTCTCCGCGGCGAACTTCGAATTCTCCTTCTCGCGCTGCTCGCGGTAGTACTCGTAAAGCTTGGCCTTGAGCATACTCATACAGGTCTGTCTGTTCATCAGCTGACTGCGCTCGCTCTGGCAGGCGACGACAATTCCCGTAGGAATATGTGTGAATCTGACCGCAGAATCAGTCTTGTTGACATGCTGGCCGCCCTTTCCGCCGGCGCGGTACGTGTCGACACGCAGATCCTCAGGCCTTACCTCCACATCAATATTGTCGTCAAGGACAGGAAACACATATACGGACGCGAACGATGTATGCCGCCTCGCATTGGCGTCAAAAGGACTTATCCTGACAAGACGGTGGATTCCCGCCTCTCCCTTCAGATATCCGTACACATAATCACCGGAAATCTGCAGGGTCACCGACTTGAGACCGCCCTCGGCCTCAAGCTGATCCACGACCTCGACCTTGAACCCGTGCCTCTCCGCCCATCTTATGTACATACGGCTAAGCATATAGGTCCAGTCGCAGGCTTCCGTGCCGCCGGCACCGGAATGGATTGAAAGGAACGCGTCGTTCTGGTCAACCTCTCCGGACAGCAGGTTCAGGACATTAAGGCGCTCAAAATCCTCCCTTGCCTTTGCGTACATGCCGCGGACCTCATCCTCATCCTCCTGGTTTCCCGACTCCTCGGCAAGCTCATACATCGCCTCGATGTCATCGATTCTGGCGATAAGATCACGCCACGGCTCCACGCGGGCTTTTAGTCTCCGTATGGACGACATCACCTTCTCAGCAGCCTCATGGTCATCCCAGAATCCGGGAGCCTCGGTCAGCCTCTCCTTCTCGGCTATCGATCTGTCAATTGCGGCCGGGTCAAAGACGCCCCCAGACATTCATGATTTCTTCTTTCAGCTCTTCAACCGGTATTTTGATTTCTTCCAACATAATGCAACAGAATAAATCAAACACCGATTCTTGTCAAACTGAACGGAAGGCTATATTATTGAGGAATGATTATCAGAAACGGAAAATTCCTGGCTGTCGCCGCCGCCTCCATGCTTTTTCAGAGCCTCAGCGCGGCCGGTTCCGCGCCGTTCGTCAGGGACATAACGGCCAGGCCCGGAGCCGGAAGAAAAATCAACGTCCTATGGACACTGCCGGATGACATGCCGGACACAGCGGAATGCATATACATCTACAGGAACACCGTTCCCATAAAGAATTCCGCCGTTCTTGAGACCTCGGAGAAAGTAGCCGAGGTTCCCGCCGAGACGTTCTGCTGGACGGACACGGTCAGCGACTACAGGGACTACTTCTACGCGGTCATGATAAGCACACCGTCCGGAGACAGGACAATATTCATGTCGATGAATTCAACCGCGAGGGGGGTGAGGCTGGCACGCAGCTCCGCGCAGGCGCAAAGAGAGGAATCCGCGGCCGAAAAAGAAAAAATATATTCCGCCGGAGAGCTCAGGGAGACGCCGCTTCCAAAAATAAAGCTTGACAGCGGCACGGACAGCAGAATTTCCGACAGCACGGCCAGAGCCGCGATGGAACTTGCGCCGCACGGAATTCCACGCAAGACGCAGGAAATGCAGCCCTATTTTTTCGAGGAGGACATGATCTCTCCTGACGGCGGCGACGCGTTCCTGCTGTTCAACATACTCCGCGGAACATTCGCGGGAATGGACTATGACGGCGCGATCTCCGGGCTCAGGAAGCTTACAGGAACGAAAATCTCCGAGGAAGTGCAGAACCGCGCGCTGTTCTATCTTGGCGAGTCATATTACTTCACGGGAAGATATGCGGATGCGGTCAGGACATTCCTCAAAATCACGGAAGTCTACCCCGTCGCCGGAAAAAAATGGCTCGACGCGTCACTCGACAGGATCGAGATGAGATGAGACCAGCCGCCCCAGTTTCCAGTTGTCGCCGGCGCCCATCGTCACAAGAAGACAGCCGTCAGGATATTCAGGAGGAAGCGGCGCATTCAGTTCGGACAGAATGAATTCCTCAGCATCGCACGGCTCCTCGAAGTAATGCACGTTTCCGCGGTTTTTCCTGACGGAATCGAACAGCGTCCGTCCGGTCACGCTGAAATCACCGGGCAACTCACGCGCAGAGGCATATATTTTGTGCAGGACGACGACATCAGCATCAGAGAAGGAGGACGCGAATTCATCCAGAAGCGCCTCCGTCCTCGAATATGTGTGTGACATGAAGTCCACGATCATTTTTCTTCCGCGGTAAAATTTCCTGTAGCCTGAGAGGGTTGTCCTTATGGCGGTCGGATGGTGACCGTAGTCATCCAGAACAATCACGGAATTTCCGCCATCCGTCCTTCCGCGGAACACAACCTCGCTCCGCCGCTTTCCGCCTGAGAAGGATGAGAGTCCGGCCCTGACAGCCGGTATAAAATCAGCAGGATTGCGTCCGGTCTCCGATATGATTCTGCATACAAGCGCCACGGCCGCGGCGGCATCACGGATCTCATGGTCGCCGGGAACCCGCAGCTCCAGTTTTCCTGTAAGGCCGAGCGAGAATTCCTGCCGTCCGTCACCGGCTGCGCCGAATTCAATATGGAAATCGCCGGCGGCCTTTTCTCCGTAAGGAACCATCCTTATGTCGGGACGGAGATTCCGGACTATTCCTGCGGTCTCGGCGGCGCCAGGATCATCCGCGCAGAATATAAGCTCGCCGCCCTCCGGAAGAAGACAGATATAGTCCACGAATGCGCCGCGTATGTCATTATATGTCGGATAGAAGTCCTGATGGTCGCTCTCGACGCTTGTGAGGACAATCTTTTGCGGATGGAATGACATGAAGTGCCTCTGGTACTCGCACGTCTCGGCCACAAAAAATCTCCGTCCGGACGAGGAGAACGACGGGGACGTGTATGTGCATTTTCCGCCGAAAGAATTTATCACGGAACCGGCCAGAACCTGAACAGGAAGATCAAGCTTCTCAAGGACGGACCCCGCGATTCCCGTGGTGCTCGTCTTTCCGTGCACGCCGCAGATTCCGCAGGAACAGGACAGACGGCTGTATGCGCCGAGAGCCTCAGTGTACAGAAGGCACGGAATTCCCATACGCTCCGCCGCGGTCAGATCGGGATTCACGCCCGGCTTATATGCTGACGAATAGACGACATACTGGACATCC
>ERZ808286.140-NODE-140-length-57566-cov-4.865782_pt1 | contig 57566 bp, 51 predicted proteins | sample MGYA00521276_ERZ808286 | MGnify/ENA primary metagenome ERZ808286 (study PRJEB31516, sample SAMN03275607) | gut metagenome | biome: mammalia-associated habitat; material: feces | host: Papio cynocephalus | place: Kenya | collected 2012-08-01 ... | reverse complement strand
GTTCAGTCTGTGATGGATTGCGAAGGGCTGTTTACCGATTCGTTCCACGGCATGATGTTCGCAACGCTATTTGGCAAGAAGTGCAATGTGGTGATCGGCGAACATCCGGAGCGTCAGCAGATGAGTGCGCGGCTGCGGAACTTCGTGGCGGATTTTGGAAACCCTGAAATCGTAACGCCCACGTTTGCTCCGGAAGCATTGAGGACGCTTGCCATTTCTAAAAAGCTGCAGGAACTGATTGACACTTCAAAGAAGTGGCTGGCGAAAGCACTTCTGGCTTGAGCGGCTAAGGGGGCAGACGGGTGAGACGGATGGGAAGTGTTGAGCCGCATTCCGGGCATGGTGGAGATACGCGTGTGTCCGGCAGGGCATGAACCTTCACGCGGAGATGACGCTCAGCATGTGCATGCGGCGCGGGAATGTTTTCGGTACAATAGGGCGCATGTTTCGTGCCGTGCTGTTTGATGGTGGCCGCGTGCCTGAGGCATGTGTCGGATGGATCGATGCGAGATGGCATGGATGGGTTGTTCTGAGGCGGCCGGCCTGTCTTGATTGGAGGGAGCATAGGGAATGAATGGATCTGAGCCATTGGTCAGCGTGATTATCCCTGTTTACAACGCTGAGGATTTTATCCCCGGGTTGATTGAACAATTGTCCGCTCAGACCTTCCGGGCGTGGGAGGCGGTTCTGGTTTTGGACGGGCCGACGGATGGGAGCGAGGCACTCGTGATGCAGGCGGCGGCGAAGGATGCGCGGCTGCGCGTGGTGAAACAGCGCAATGGCGGGGTGTCGCGCGCACGGAACCGCGGGCTTCAGGAGATGCGCGGGGAGACCTTTGCCTTTATTGACGCCGATGACTTGTTTGCTCCGGATTATCTGGAGCAGCTCTATGGGGCGTTTGCGCATGAGGCGGAGCGTCCGAACTGGGTGGCCTCAGGGTATCAGGCGTTAAAGCCGGGCGATCGATTCCTGCCTGCATCGGGGGGAGATATTCGGGAGCGACACGCGCGGGTGCCGGAGTGTTGCTATAGGGATTTAACGTGGACGGTGGTGTGGGCGAAACTGTTTGATGCGCAGTGGTTCAGACGGACGGGGGTGTTTTTTGACGAAACTCTGTTGGTTTCGGAAGACACCTTTTTTATGATCTGCCTGATTACGCATACGCGACGAATGGTGTATCTCTCTCAATATTTGGGGTATGGATACCGGCGCCCAGAGTCGGGGAAATCGCTTTCGGCTCGGCATCGCGGGTTCTATTGCGAGGCGCAGATGATGATGCTGAAAAAGCTTTTGGAGTCGGATGCGGTAAGGTGGGGGGGAGCCTGTACGCGAAGGGTGTATCGGCTGGTGCTGTTCGTTGTTTGCAGGAATCGTTTTGGGTATGCCCATGCCTATGGGGTGTCGAAAGCTTTTCAGTCGCTGCGGACATTTTTTCCGCGGATGCCGTTTCGACTATTTGTTCATGCGGATGTGCGGGCACTGCCTGCAGCGGGTTGTTTGTTTTTGATGTGTTTTTCCAGGCAAACCTTCGGCTGGCTTTATGCGCTGCGGAAACGAGCGTTTCAGTGAGCGGGCATGCAGGATGGCTGCGGGGTTGCGGATGGGTAAACCAAGGGCGGAAGCGTGTGATATACTACCCGAGTGGATGGCGTGTTGATGGCGTGCGCGCTAAGGTCACAGAAGAATGGATTCGAGGAGTGCGTGTGAAGGCCGGTTATTTGTGGATCTATCGCTTGGCAACGGTCTGGATGCCGGAGACGCGGTTTTTCGGGGTGAAGGCCTGGCTGCTCCGGAGGTGCGGAGCATCGATCGGCCGGAACGTCCGCATCTGTTCAAGCGTGTGCTTTCTCGGAACGGGGCGTCTTGTGATTGGGGATGATGTCTGGATTGGGCCGCAGGGGCTGTTCGCAACGAGCGGAGCGGCCGCGATAACGATTGGCTCGCATGTGGATATTGCGCCCCGGGTAACGATTGAAACCGGGAGCCACACGATAGACCCCGATGGCGAACATATCGGCGGCGCCGGGTATTCGGCTTCTGTTACGGTGGGCTCCGGATCGTGGATTGGGGCGTGCGCGGTGATTCTGCCGGGGGTCTCCCTGGCAGAGAAAACGTTGGTTGCTGCAGGTGCTGTGGTTACGCGGGATGTTTCGGAACGGGGGGGGGCATGCCTGGTTGCCGGCGTTCCGGCGACGTGCAAGAAAATCTATACGCCCCAGGGAGAAGGCCGATGACGGGGCGGCGGATGGGGCTGTTTCTTTTGGCGGGTGCTCTAGCCGCGGCTGCCCTCCGCGCTGAAATGGTGGCGCTGCAGAGCGGCGTGAAGACCACGCTTGCGGCGGGGAATGTCTATACCATCCCGTTCGCGGAGGGGGCGTATACCGTGACCACGGAGGCAAAACAGGTCAATGCAAGAATTCAGGTGCGGCTGCAGGCGGGGCAGACGGCTACACTGACGCTGGAGACGTGTGTGTTGACACCTTCGGGCGGCGCGGCTCTGGATGTTGCGGGCGGCGGGACGCTGGTGCTGAAGCTGGACGGGAAAAATGCGGATGATTTGCTGCCGGATAACACGTTTGCCGTGATGAGCGGAACGGTGGATGCTCCGGCCATTGCACTCTCCTCCGGCGCGGTGCTGCGGATTGAGGGCTCCGGCTCGCTTCGCCTCAAAGGGCGGTGGTACAGCCGTTCGGAACCTTTTGCTCCGATTGCCTGCACGCAGGATTGGGCGGCCGGGGCGACGACGCCGACTGTGGTGATTGCCGAGGGCACGCTATTGATGGCGGGGAGCTGCTCAAATAAGTCGCCCTACGGCGTTTCCCCCTTGATCGACGTGCCGGTGCTGAACATGACGGGCGGGGAGTTGGTGTGCGAAGGGTTCCAGAAAGAGAGCGGCGTAACCTATGGCAGCTCCATTGCCTGGGCGTATCCGGAGGCACTGATGAAAACATCGCAGTTTCGGATGACGGGGGGAATGATCCGCTTGCCCGCCGTTCAGGCCAGCAATTGGGTGGCGTATCCGGAGGCGCTGGCCGCAGAAGTGCAGACGGCGGCTTCGGGGGGGACGGTTTTTGGCAAGCGGGTTTTTATGCTGGATTGCGCCGACACCGTGGTTCCGGCAGCCTGCTTTCAGGTAAAAGCGGGCGCGGCTCTGTCTGAGGCGGAGCGGACGGCGGATGCCGAGGGGCGCGTGCTTTTGGATGCCTCACGCACGCCGGAGCTGGTTTTTGCAGCGGTTGAAGACGAAGCGGCCTGCGCCGTCTTTGGGCTTCTGCCTTCGCCAACAGAGAAGGGGTTGACGGCCGATTGCGACTTTGGCATTGCGGGCGTGGGGGATACTAATACGCTTGCAGCAGATGAAGCCGAGCGTCTGGTGGCGCTGGAGCTGGGCTTGCGCCTCCCCGAGCGGATGGGGATTGCTGCACGGAGTATTCCGATTGCCGTATTCTGCCATTGGCAGGGAGCACAGGATTCAGAGGCGGTAACCGCGCAGGTCTTCCCGGCTTCCGGCTCCGGCGCGGAAGCGGTTTCATTTACTTATGACGAAGCCCGGCGTTATCACACGGCGCGGGTGGTTACCGCTGCGCCGCTGAGTAGGGGTGTTTCCGGCGCCGCACGTTTTTCTGTTCAGGCGTTCTCGAGGGATGAGTAGAATGAAGATTGCTTTTCTGGGGAACACGCCTTCACCGCATCAGCTGCCGCTTGTTCGGGAACTGGGGCGGCGCTTGGGAGAAGCGAAGGCGGGTTACGTTTATCGGGAAGCGTTGTCTTCGGAACGGCGGCAGATGGGGTGGGGAGCGGCAAATTCGGCTTTTGCGATGCCGCTCAAGGATCATGCCGATGAAGTCGAGCAGGTTCCGCTGTTATATTCCGGGGAGCGTGCGTTTGCGTTGTTTCGTCGCAGGGCGGCGCGCGGACTCACAACGCTTTACATGTCTGAGCGATGGTTTAAACCTGGGTTGGGGATGATGAGGCTGCTGTGGCCGGGTTATTTCAGGATGGCGTGGGCGTTTCTGCGATGCCTGCGGAATAACCGCTTCTATTACTTTCCGATTGGGGTTCATGCGGCGCGGGACTTTCTGCGGATGTATGGGCTGTTTCATGGGGATCTCCGGTGTCTCTTTCGTGCGCCTGCGATAGCCTTTGAATCGCGCCCCGGCGGAGCGATCGTGCCGCTGCGCGAGGCGCTTCGGGCAGGCATTCTTCCCGAGGCATCGATTGCCTTTGCAAAACGGTTCGGATTCGCTCAAATTCCGGAGGCGCATGGGGGCAAAATAACACCGTGTGGCGTGTGGGCGAAGCTGCGGATGTGGGGCTATTTTGTCGAGCCTGGGCGGGGGGCTGGGGGGCACGCGCTTCCAATCCAGCATCCGCCACGGGTGCTTTGGGTGGGGCGGATGCTGGATTGGAAGCGCGTGGGGGATCTGGTGCGGGCGTGCCGCCCGCACCCGGATTTGAAGCGCGTGGGGGTTTCATTGGATCTCTACGGCCATGGCCCGGAGGAGGTCGGGCTCCGCGCCCTGGCCGTCGGGGCGGAGAATATCCGTTTTCATGACTTTGTGCCCGTGGCGCAGGTGCGGGAAGTGATGCGGTCGCACGATGTGTATGTGCTGCCGAGCAATGCCTACGAAGGGTGGGGCGCGGTGGTGAGCGAAGCGCTGGAGGAGGGTATGGCGGTGCTGGCTACGGTAGAATCCGGCGCGGGGGCGACCGTGCTGCCGCCGGAGAATCTTTTCTCAGCCGGAGACGTGCAGGCGCTGGCCGAGAAGCTTTCCCGCCCGATTTCGGCATGCGGCATTGGCCATTGGAATGTTTCGGCCGCTGCGGATGCGCTGGTGCAATTTCTTGGCTCTTCAGCTGCGCCGTGCGAGCCTGCGCCGTGTGTATAGCGTTTTGGAGCCGCATCTCGGAAGCGGATAGAATAGAGGCTGGAGCATATGATTGCAGAGAATGGAAGGATGTGGGAAAAGGCGTGTCTGTATGACCGCCGATTTCTGATTTTCAGTTTAATTGGAATGGTGCTGCTGTGCGGGGCGATGAAGGCGACCGGCGGGGCTGGGTTCGCGCTTATCTTTTTGCCGCTGCTGTTCGCTTTTGGGAAAAACCGGACGGAGATGCTGCTTTATTTGCTGCTGGCAACCGCAACGCTGACGGTAACGAATGCAACTATTGCGCCGAAGGAGATGATCTTCTCCCTGAGTGCCCGGGCGCTGTTTCTGATTGTGGGCGTGGTGATGACGCTGCAGCTGATAACGCAGCGGGCCTCTCGATATTACATGCCGGTGTTGTCGCTTCTGCTGTATGTAGGCTATATGGCGATTGTCTCCGCAACGGGGTGGTGCCCCATGATCAGTTATCTGAAGTTGGTGCTGTTTGTCATTATCTTTCTTGCCCTGTTCAGTGTGGGAAATGCAACGGTGCAGCGGCGCGGGGTGGATCCGGCAAAGTTGAGGAGCGTGTTTCTCTGTATGGCGTGCTTCCTGATTTTCGGTTCCATGGTGCTGATCCCCTTTCCGTCTATTAGCATTTTGCGGGCGGAACGGTTTCTTGAATTAACAGGACGTTTGCCGGAGGGCGGGCTCTTTACGGGGATTACGCTGCACTCTCAGTGCCTTGGGCCGACCATCGCCATGGTGTCGGTGGTGCTGTTGGCCGATTTGCTGTTCTCGATCCGCCGGTGGGATAAACTGTATCTCCTGCTGCTCGCCTGCACGCCTGTCCTGATTTACAAAACGGGGTCGCGCACGGCGATGGGGACGTGGCTGGCCGGTCTTTTCTTTGTGCTGCTTCTCTTTATGCATGCGCGGGGCGTGGGCTCCAAATGGAAGGGGCGGGCACTTTCGGCGCTGTTTGTGTGCGGAATTCTGGGCGGAATTGTGCTCTTTGCTACACCGCAGATGCGCCAGCAGGTGGTCAGTTTTGTTTATAAAGCGCGCGGGGGAATCGTAGAGAAGCAATCGCGGTCGTTTGATCGCATGATCAGCACGCGGCAGGGGTTGATCGATTCTGCGCTGGCGAACTTCCGGGAAAGCCCCGTCATTGGAAACGGCTTCCAGGTTTCCCGTCAATTTCAGGGCGTGGAGATTTCGTCCTGGAAGCAGCTCCTCTCTGCGCCGGTTGAAAAGGGCGTGTGGGTGACGGCGGTTCTGGAAGAAGGCGGCGTGATCGGAATGCTGTTTTTCCTAGCCTTTCTTCTGGTAGCTTTTTATGGGCTGCTCAGCCGGCAGGTTTATATTGGGGCAAGCGCCTTGTTTGTGTTTTTGATAACCAATCTGGGCGAGTTTACCTTTTTCTCGGTGTCGTACATGGGCGGACTGATGTGGGCGCTGATCTTTACGGGAATTGCGCTAGATGTCCAGCGCATTCGGCAGGCGCGGGCGCGGCGGTTTATGCCCTGGAGCATGCCCCCGCTGGGGAGCGCTTCTGCGGCGGCTCCGTGGGCGCCGTCTTCTGCGCCGATGCTTCAGGGAGGGATGCGATGAACAGCACCCTGTCAGTCATTATTCTAACGGCGAACGAACGGCTGCATATCCGCCGCTGCATTGAAAAGATTAAACCGTTGGCGAGAGAGGTCTTTGTGGTGGATTGCCACTCCACGGATGGCACGCAGGCGATCGCTCAGGCGTGCGGTGCGAGGGTGGTGGAGCACGATTGGCCGGGGAATCAGGCCGATCAGCTGAATTGGGCGATTGACCACCTGCCCATCACCGGGGATTGGGTGCTCCGCTTGGATGCCGATGAGTATTTGACCGATGCCCTCAAGACGGAAATTGAAACGAAGCTGGATGCTTTGCCTGCCGAGGTTGCCGGAGTTACGATGTCATTTCGCGTGGTTTTTATGGGAAAACAGCTGCGTTTTGGGATGCCGCGGGTCGAGCTGCTCCGCTTGTGGCGGCGCGGGCTGGCAACGTGCGAACGACGCAAGATGGATGAACACATGGTGCTCACCGCAGAGGGCCGGATCGTTCGCTTTAATGGGTATTTTGTGGATGATAATCGGAATGATTTGGTGTGGTGGACGCAGAAGCATTTGGGGTATGCCCGGCGGGAAGTGGAAGCGTTGCAGCAAATGGATTCCGCGCCGCCCGGCTTGAGTGCGCAGGCAGCGCGGAAACGGCGGGCAAAAGGGGTTTATGCCAAGCTGCCGCTTTTCTGGCGCTCCGCGGCTTATTTTCTTTTCCGCTATGTGGTGCTGCTGGGCTTTCTGGATGGGAGAGCCGGCTTTTTGCGAGCCTTTTTGCAGGCGTGGTGGTATCGGACGCTGGTAGATGCACTGCTTTATGAGGCGGCTCTTGAAACGACGCAGGAGTCGGCTGCGGAGCCGGAAGGTGCGCAGCACCCTCTGGAGTAGGGGAATGTTTTTCTGGGTTGACCTGAAGCTCCGGCTTGGAGGGTAAGCCGCCCTGCGTTCTTGGCGGAATGTTCTTCCGCTCTGCCTCGGAGATGATCGTTTGCTTTGCTTCGTGGAGAAAGTGTTGGGCGCTTCGGCGGCTGTCCTTCTGGGCATTGGCTTTCGGTTTGCGTTTTCTTTAAAGATTCAACAGGTGCGCTGCGGGGTCTTTGTCTGATATCGGGAAGCGGAGGAAGACGGGGCGTTTGAGAAAAACCTTGAAACTGGACGCGGAGGTTTGATACAATCGCGTGCATTGTGTCTTCGGGGCGGGTGCCCGGGAGCACAAGAAGCGAGGCCGCACTGTCCGCGTGTGCAGTGCTCCCGAGCGGATTAAACGGAACACACGTTTGAGAGAACAGCATCATGGCTCATTTGATCGAGCTCAAAGACCTCATTGAGGCAGGCCTGCATTTCGGCCACCAGACCAAGCGCTGGAACCCGAAGATGAAATCCTACATCTTCGATAAGCGCAACGGCATTCACATTATTGACTTGACGCAGACGGTTGACCTGATTGACGAGGCGGCTGAGTTTTTGCGCGGCGTGGTCGCCAACGGGCAGAAGGTGCTCTTCGTGGCCACCAAGAAGCAGGCTCAGGAAGTGGTCAAGGAAGCGGCGCAGGCCAGCAACCAGTTCTATATGACTGAGCGCTGGCTCGGCGGCACGCTCACCAACAATCAGACCATTCGCCGCAGCATCAAGCGGATGCAGCAGATCCAGAACATCGCCCGCAACAACAACGGCGTGCTCTCCGAGCATAAGCAGGAAGCCTCTGCCCTCGCCCGCGAGCTCAACAAGCTGGAAACAAATCTCACGGGCATCGCCGAGATGGATAAGCTCCCCGGCGCCCTCTTCGTGGTGGACGTCTGCCGCGAGGCCAACGCCGTTAAGGAAGCCAAGCGCCTGGGCATTCCCGTGGTCGCACTGGTCGATACCAACGCCGATCCTGAGCCGATCGATTATGTGATCCCCGGCAATGATGACTCCGTGCGCGGCATTCAGCTGATCGTTGAAAAGCTGGCGGAAGTGCTGAAAGACGCCGATCTCGAGGCCGCCAAGGCCGCCGCCGAAGCGAAGGCCGCCGCCGATGCCGAGCGCGCTCAGCGGGCAGAGGCCGAAAAGGCCGCCCGGAAGGAAGCCGCTGCCGCCCGCAAGGCTGCTCCGCGCAAGCCCGGGCTTTCCACGCGCCGCGCCGCCGCTGCCGCCGCGCAGGAAGCGGTTGCCGAAAGCAAGGCAGAAGCTGAGGCTGAGGCCGCTGTGGATGCCGCTGTTGAGGCCGAACCCCCCGCCGCTGAATAAGCCGGAAAGGAGTTTCAATTATGGCAGCTGTTACCATTCAGATGATCAATGACCTTCGTGCCGCCACTAACGCCGGCATGATGGACTGCAAGCGCGCCTTGCAGGATACGAACGGCAATATGGAAGAGGCCATCAAGATCCTTCGCGAGAAGGGTCTGGCCATTCAGGTGAAGCGCGCGGATCGCGAATCCAAGCAGGGCATTATCGCCGCCGCCGCGGGCGCCAATGGCGCGTATGGCATTGTAGAGCTCAACTGCGAGACCGACTTTGTGGCCAAGACGGATAAGTTCCTTGACTTTGCCAAGAAGCTGGCCGCCGCGGTTGCCGCTGGCGATGAGAACGTGGCCGAAACCCACGCCGCCGAGCTCACCGAAGTGGTCGCCGCCACCGGGGAGAACGTGAAGATTCGCCGGTGCGCTTATTTTGCACTCTCCGGCACGGGGTTGGTTGAGGCCTACATCCACATGGGCGGCAAGGTGGGCGTGCTCGTTGAAGTGGGCTGCGGCAAGGCCGAAACGGTTCAGACCGAAGCCTTCAAGCAGCTGGTTCATGACCTCTGCTTGCAGGCCGCCGCCGCCGCGCCGCGCTATCTTAACGAGAGCGAGGTGCCCGCCGCTGAAATCGAGAGCGAAAAGGAAGTCTATCGCGCGCAGGTTGAGGGCAAGCCGGCCAACATTATTGAGGGTATCCTCAAGGGCAAGCTTAAAAAGCACTTCGCGGAAGTCTGCCTGATCGATCAGGCCTTTGTGAAAGAGCCCAAGATGTCCGTGACCGATGTGGTCAAGGCGGCGGAGAAGGAAACCGGCGACACGATCACCGTCAAGCGTTTCGTGCGCTACCAGCTCGGCATGGCCTAATCGGCCTGAGAACCTCATTTTTAACCCACTAGCAGGAGAAAATCATGGGTCAGCAACTTCGCAAGCGCGTTAAGCGTGCCCGCCGTGTGGCTTACAAGAAACGCGTTCAGGCGCGTGTTCGTGCCGCTGTCAAGGCCGCCAAGTAACAGACTGGCGGCTCTCCGCCAAAGCGACAGAAAGTCCCCCGACGGCATGGATGCAGTCGGGGGCTTTTTGTCACTTTGCCGCATACTGCGCGGAGGCTGATGCGGAGGCGGAGCGGCAGAGAACGATGCCCGCTGCCGGATGACCCGAAAGCGGCCGCTGTTTTGTTTGGAACGGAACGTTTTCGGTGCTGCGCCTTTCTTCGTTGGCACAGGGGAATCTGATAAACGCCGCCTGATGGAGAACGGAGAGAGCCGTTAGGGTTTTCTGCGGGGGAAGGCAGGATGTGCGGCGGCGCTTCGGCTTGCGGCGGGTGAATACGGTCTGTTATCATGAGGCGCATGTAAAGCGCATGGAAAGGCGTGCGCAGGAGGTTTTGATGACGATCTGGCGGATATTGTTTGTGATCTTGGCTGTTGGCAGCATCGCAGGCCCGCTCATGTTGATGGCGCAGCTTCAGCGGCAGCCGTGGCTTCAGCGGTGGGTGCACGGGCGCGTGTGGGCGGCGTGGGGTATTGCGGCTGTTGGGGTGGCCGGGTTATTCGGCGCACTATGGTGGCAGTGGGGGTTTCTCAATGCGATGGTTTGCGTGCTGCATTGGGCGGTGGCATGGACGGCGTTGGATGGCTTGTGGTATGCGGCGCGGTGGTTGGGCTGGCGGCGGCTTTCCCGCGGGTTGACCGATGGTGCGGCGCTGCTGTTGACCGTGGGGTATCTGGCGTATGGGTGGTATTTGGCGCATGGGCTGTGGCGGGCAGACTATTGGCTGACCACGGACAAACCGGTGGGGTCGCTGCGGATTGCGCTGGTATCCGATACACACATGGGCAATCTTTTTGGAAGTGCGCGTTTTGCCCGCAATCTGGCGCGTTTGCAGGCAGATCAGCCGGATATGGTGGTGGTGACGGGGGACTTTGTGGATGAGCGGACGCCGCGTGAAGAGATGGTTGCCGCGTGTCGGGCTCTGGGGGCGCTTCGGGTGCCGCTGGGGGTTTATTATGTTTTTGGCAATCACGATAAAGGGCGGTTTGCCCGCGGGATGGCGCCCTTTTCAGAGATGGAGCTGAAGGAGGCTTTGACGCGCAACGGGGTGGTGGTGCTGGAAGACGAGGTGCGGCAGGTGGGCGGCCGATTGTGCGTGATTGGCCGGGCGGATGCTTCGAATGGGCGTTATACGGGGCGTGCGCGTGCTTCGATGGAGGCCTTGATGAAGGGGCTTGATCCGGCGTTGTTTACGGTGGTGCTGGATCATCAGCCGCGGGATTATGCCGCGCAGGTAAAGGCGGGGGCGGATTTGGTGCTCTCCGGGCACACGCATGGCGGGCAGATGATTCCGTTTCGGATGCTGTGCGACAGGCTGGGGATTGGTGAGAATGACCGGATGTATGGGTTTGAGCAGCGGGGAAACACGCGCTTTATCGTTACCTCCGGCATGGCGGATTGGCGGCTTCTCTTTCGCACGGGGTGCCGCTCGGAATATGTGCTGATTCACTTGGAGGGAAAACCGCTGCCCGCGGGAGCGTGAGCGCATTGGAAGAGGGAATTGGGGCTTGGGGAGACGTTATCCGCTTCGACGCGCCTCCGTTTTGGCGTACAGATGCACGGGCTTCCGATTAAGACCTTTCCGGCGGTATTGAAGCGTGGAAGTGGTTTTTGGGCGGGGGCTCAGGGCTTTTGGCGGCGGAGGCGGTAGTGCTTTTCCATGCCGTAGGGGAAGTTGTGGGGGAGGTAGTGGAGGACACGGCGATTGACGAGCGTGAAGTCGAGCGCGTAGTGGAGGAGCACCCAGGGGCAGTCTTCGCGGACAATGTCCTGGATTCGGCTCCAACAGGCGGAAATCTCGGCGGGATCGCGGGAGGAAACGGCGCGGTCGTAGAGGCGGTCAACTTCTGGGTTGATATAGTTGGAGCGGTTGGGGCCGGGGGATTGGTTGCGGGAGAGGAAGAGCTGCATGAAGGTTTCTAGGTCTGGGTAGTCGCCCACCCAGCCCATAAGAAAAAGCTGAGCCCGGCGGAGTCGGATTTTTTCGAGGAGCGCCTGCCAGGTATTTACAGAGACTTCAAGCTTGATGCCGAGCGCGGCGAGGAAGGAGGCGACGAGCTCCATGGATTCGGTGGTGTCTTGGGTGGCATTGCCGATCTCAACCGTGAGGCGCAGGGGATTCCCGGTGGCGGGGTCGATACCTCCTGGATACCCGGCTTCGGCTAAGAGACGCCGGGCTTTTTCCAGGTTGAAGGCGTAGGGGAAAGGCGTTTGGAGCGCGTCTTGCAGATGAGGCGGGGCAACGGTTTGGAGCGGCTTGACGCGGCCGCGGTAGTAAGTTTCCCAGCGGGAGGTGTCGAAGGCGGCGTTGAGCGCCTGGCGGAGGCGCTTGTTATGGCCGAGGACAGGGTCGTCCATATTGATGCCCAGGTAATAAACTTTGAGCGTGGGGGAGGTAAAGAGGCGGATGCCGCGGGCGGCCAGGTCGGGCGAGAGCCCCATATTGGGGTCGATGGCCAGCTCCATATTGTTACGGTCGATTTGTTCCAAGAAGTCAAGCTGCCCGGTGAGGAGCATGAGCCATTGGGTGGAAGCGTCTTTAACGATCAGGTAACGGATAGTGTCGAAAGGAACCTCTTCATCGTCTGGGGAGAGCCCCTGCCACCCGAACCACTCGGGATTGCGGTCAAAGATCATCTCGTAGCCGCGCCACCAAGAGCGGAGCTTATAGGCGCCGGCGCCTACAGGGTGTTCGGCGAGGCCGTTCTGGCCGTAATAAGCAACAGCTTCCGGCGGAATGGGAGCCATGTAGCACATGGTGAGGAACCAGGGGAACTGGTTATTGGGGCGCGCCAAGGTAATGCGCAAGGTGGTATCATCGGGTGCCTGCAGGCCGGCTACCGGGCGGGAATAATCGGTGGGGGCATCGCCGGAGGAAGAGGCCTCAGCGAAGGCTTCCATGCCCAGGATGCCGCGGACGAGCCATTCCCCGGAGCCGCCGACTTTACGATCGGCCAGGCGTTTCCAGGCGTAGATGAAGTCTTGTGCTTTGACGCGCCGCCGCCTGCCGCCGAAGCAGGGATCATCCACATAATAAGCTTCACGGAGGCGGAAGGTATAGGTGGTGCCGTCTGGGCTGACTTCCGGGAGCGCTTGCGCGGCGCCGGGAATCAGCTTGTAGGGGCGCGCTTCGTAGTCATATTCCAGCAGGGGCTGAAAGATGAGCGACATGGCGCCATTAACGCTGGTGTCGGAGCCGTGGGCTGGATCGAGCGTGTTGAGTGAAGGCTGGGCGCGGCGGAAGGTGCGGTCTTCCCCTGCGTGCAGGGGGGCTGCTCCCAGGAGGAGCAGCAGGGCGCATAAGGCTCCGCCGATGGCATGTAGATACGTTCGGTGTGCGCCGCTCATGCTTGCGGCCTTTGCTTGCTCTCAAGGTAGGCTTTGAGCCCAGCGGCACGAAGCTTGCAGGAGGGGCACTTGCCGCAGCCATCGCCGGGAATGCCTTCATAGCAGGTGAGCGTTCGGGTGCGGATATACTCCAGGCAGCCCAGGCGGTCGGCCAGTGCCCATTCTTGCTCTTTGGTTAGATGTTGAAGCGGGGCATAGAGGGTGAACGTGCAGTCCATGGCCAGGTTGAGCGTGGCGTTCATGGAGCGGATGAAGGGGGCGCGGCAATCGGGATAACCGCTGTAGTCGGCATCGCTGACGCCGATCATAAGGTCGTAAATGCCTTTGCTTTTGGCGTAGATGGCGGCGGTGAGGATGAAGAGGGCGTTTCGGCCTTCCACGAAGGTGTTGGGGAAGGGCGCATTCTCCGCCCGGCCAATGGTCATGCTGGGGTCAAGCAGCGCATTGTGCGTGATGTCGCGATACCAGTCAACCGTGATGGTCTTGTGGGAGGCTACGTGCTGTTCCCTAGCGATGGCTTCGGCGAGCTGGACTTCTAGGGCATGCCGCTGGCCGTAAGAAAAGGTTACGGTGTGGACGTTTTCTGCACCGCGTTCGGCGATAGCCTTCATCAGGCAGGTGGTGCTGTCCTGCCCGCCGGAGAAAATGACGAGAATCGGGTTCATGGCGATGCCTCCATTCGCGTGTTCAGCGGTTGTCGATGCGCTCGGGGGAGAGGTCGTGCATGAGCATCCGCTGGCGGGCGAACTCTTCCCAGCGGGTGCTTGGGCGGCCATAATTGACGTAGGGATCAATCGAAAGCCCGCCGCGGGGCAGGAACTTTCCCCAGATCTCGATATAACGCGGAGCTAACAGGCGGATGAGATCTTCCAGAATGATGTTGACGCAATCCTCGTGAAACGCCCCGTGGTTTCGAAAACTGAAAAGATAAAGCTTCAGGCTTTTGCTCTCCACCATCTTCCGGTCTGGAATATAGCTGATATACAGCGTGGCGAAGTCCGGCTGCCCGGTGATAGGGCAGAGTGATGTGAACTCTGGGCAGTTGAACTTCACAAAGGTATCCGCCCCCGGGTGGCGGTTGTCAAATGCTTCTAGGATCGCGGGGGTATAATGATCGGAATAAACGGTTGTTTTTGAGCCGAGCACGGTCAGCCCGCGCGGTTTCGGCCCCATTTCGGAGGCATTTCCTACGCGCCTCTCCCGCGCCTGAGGTGAGATTGGGCGTGGCATATCCTGCCGCGGCGGCTGGGGCGCACGGGGGGCAGGGGTTGGGGCTGCGGAGATCTCCAGCGCATTTTCCCGCGTGTCCCGTCCTCGGCTATTACGGTCTCGGCCAAAGCGGCGGTCGCGCCCGCGGCGCGGGAAACGATCCTGCGCAGGGGTTTGGTCGGCGGGAGCTTCGCCGTTTGGCGGCTCGGCTGCTGCTGATGGTTCGGCTGCGGGGTTGGATTTGGCCGATTCCTCAATCGGAAGGGAGGCCTCTCCTTGGGGTGTTTTGGGCTCTGCTTTGGGCGGATTTGGCGCAACGGCTTCTGCCGGGGGCTCCGGCATCGGCGCGGGTTCCGGCGTTTGCGGCGCCCGCGCTTCGGTGGCCGGAGCTGCAGCGGGCGGCATCACCGTCTGTTCGGGCTCCTCCGCAGCACTGGGGGCGGCGGTCTGCTGTTCAGGCGGAGGGGCGGCGTCTTGGGTGCTGTTCGGATGCTCCGTGCGTGCGGGCTTTCCTGTGCGTCGGGATGTTTTTGCACGGGGTCTGGCCACGCGCCGGCCGGGGGGAGTAGGGGTGTTCATTAATGTCAAATCCTTCTTGCAGTCATTTTAGCAAATCTGTGTGAGGGGCATCGGGTATTCCTTCCGGAACGATGCCGAAGCGGCGGATTTTGTAGCTCATCATCCGAGGGGAAACGCCCAGCTGACGCCCGGCTGCGGCGCAGTTGCCGTGGCTTTGCTTTAAGGCCTCCACCAAAATCTCGCGTTCGTAATTTTCCAGCATCACCGAAAGCGGCGCATGTCCGCTCCGAAGCAGGCCGTTGCCTGAACTTTCTCCGGTTTGCAGAGACGGCGGCAGATTGTAGGCATGGATCGCCCCATCTGTGGAGGTGATAACGGCCCGTTCAATGCAGTTTTCCAGCTCGCGCACATTCCCCGGCCAGTGATAGGCCATGAGCAGGTTGATGGCAGTAGTGGAAAGGCGCGTCATCTTTTTGCGGTATTTCACGCTCATTTTGGCCATGAAGTGCTCTGCCAGCAGAATGATATCGCTGGGGCGTTTGGCCAAATCCGGCATGAGAATAGGGAAAATGTTTAGCCGGTAATATAAGTCTTCCCGGAACTTCCCTTCCTGCATCAACGCTTCCAGGTTTCGGCTGGTGGCGGCGATAAACCGCACGTCTGCGCGCAGCTCTTTGTTGCTTCCCACCCGCGAAAAGGTCCGCTCTTGCAGGAAGCGTAAGAGTTTGACCTGCGTCTGCGGCGTCAGGTCTCCGATTTCGTCCAGAAAAAGCGTCCCGCCATCGGCCTCTTCCGCGCGGCCGATCCGCCGCCCGGTTGCGCCGGTAAACGCGCCCTTTTCGTGCCCAAAGAGTTCGCTCTCGACGAGTGCTTCCGGCAAGGCGGCGCAATTGAGCGCCACGAAGGGGCGGTTTTTCCGCCCAGAGAGCCGCACGATGGCCCGTGCCACCAGCTCCTTACCTGTCCCTGTTGAGCCGCGGATGAGCACGGTGGCATCGGATGGCGCAACTTGGCGGATCTGGGCATATACCCGGCGCATGGCCGAGCAGTTTCCAACCAAATCCCCGGGATTTTCTGAGAGATCGCGCAGGCTCTGATTCTCCGCCTCCAGAGCCCGCCGCTCTTCCTGCCCCTGAAGCAGCAGTCCAACGGCGCCTGCAGTGATGTTCCCCACAGTCTCCAGAAGTGCCGCATCGCGCTGCAAATCCATCCCCGGCTCCACCCGCCGGTCAATGCTCAGCGTTCCGACGACTTGGTCGCGGCAAACCAGCGGCACGCAGATAAACGCCACCTGTTCATCGCTTCCCCGCGCCCCTGTTCGGTTCAGAAACCGCTTGTCCGCCCGAATATCCGGCACGATCTCCGGCTTCCCCGTTTCTGCCACTAGCCCCGTAATGCCTTCGCCCAGCCGATACCGCCCAAGCTTTCGCGCCGTCTCGTCCAGCCCGTGCGAGGCCTCAATGGTCAGCGTCCCTTCATGTAGCAAGGCAATCGTTCCGCGCAGCATCCCCATTTGCCGGTTGAGCACCGCCAGTGTTTCACTCAATAACCGCTGCGGATTGCGCTCGTGCACAATTGCCGAGCTGATCTCCCGAAGCACGATGATTTCCCGATCAAACGAAGCCTGCATCCACGCTTACTCCATGCATCACCTGATGTTCCTGCGCCAAAACCACCCCTACATCATATCAAACACATTCTTCTCTCATAACCCCCGCTTGTTAAAAAAGAGAACCGCCCGTCAGGTTCCTGTCGGGCGGTTCTGCAAATAAGCTGCGGCTTCTATCTGCTTAGGCCGCTTTACGCCGCAAGGCCAGCCCTGCTACGCCAAGCGCCAGCAGAGCCAACGCCGTGGGTTCAGGCACCAGTTTGGCTAGGTCTTCCGAAGTGGCGGCTTCTTGGGCGGCATAAATATCAAAGGCTGTGTTCTCGAAGCAGTCTGTTCCGCCTGCCGTGGGATTGACGAGAGTCCCGCCGATGACATAACTGGACCACGTTTTGTTGTTTGTCAATGAGGCATCCGTCAGCTTGTAAATTTCCTGCCCATTGACATAAACCGTCAGCGAGGGCAGCGAGCGATCTTCAGATCCACGGTCTACCACGATGCTCAATGAGGTTTTCCCGGTTTTTACGGCCGTGCTGGTCGTCGTTTCGGTTGTGACGTTGGTGCGGCGGGAGATCCCAGAAATGGAAACGGTATACTTTCCATCTTTAATGCCGATGGTTACAAACCCCTGAGCACCCCCTTGGTATAAGCCTGCGGAAAACACCGTTCCGTTCTGAACGGCGAGCATCGAGGCCACCAGCGCAATGGTGCCGATGGGCGTTGCATTCTCAACTGCCCCTGAGGTTACACTCCACCCTTTGGCGGTGCTGACGGTGTTGGCCGAGACGCCTGTGGTTTTCGACCAGTTGATGGTTACAGCCTGCGCAGCTCCGGCTAAGGCCAGCAGCGCTAGGGCAAAAAGAGTCCTTTTCATGTCTTGTACATCCTTCCGTTAGAATTGCTTGTTTTATATATCCCTCTGTGAACTCAAGATATCAAAACCAAACGGGGGGGGGCAAGCCTTTTTTGTGGAAAAACTGAAGGTGCTTCGGCTGACGCTTCAAGGACTGTTTTTCCCGGGGAGAAAGAAGGGTGTGATAACAAAAGGCGCGGGGATACGTTCGGGATCGTTGGAGGCGCGTGGGTGAGTGCTTCAGAACTTGCCGCCGATTCTGGTTTCAATTCGGTTCTGATGCGCGGGAGCCGCTTGTGAGCCGTGCGCAACTGTATGGCGGATGCGAGCGGAAAAGAAACGGAGTACGCGGCAGGTGCAGAATTGCTGTGGCGGGGGTGACGATGCGTTCAGGCGACAAAAGCCGCCGGGGCGAAGTGTCTCGGCGGCTTTTGGGGGTGTTTTATGCTCGGGTGCGGCCTCAGGCTTCGTGCTTGACAAAGGGGGAGAGCGCACGCATCTCGGCCACAACCTGTGGGCAATGTTTAAGCACGTAGTCGATTTCCTCCTCGGTGGTGTAGCGGCTGAGGGAGAAACGGATGGAGCCATGCACGGCGGTAAAGGGCACGCCCATGGCGCGAATAACGTGACTGGGCTCCAAGCTGCCGGCGGCGCAGGCCGAACCGGAGCTGGCGCAGATGCCTAAGTCGCTGAGATGATAGAGTACGCTTTCACCCTCAATATATTCAAAGGAGATATTGAGGGTATTGGCCACGCGATGGGTGCGGCTGCCGTTCACACGGCTGTCGGGGCAGGTCTTGAGGAGCCCGGCTTCCAACTTGTCGCGCAGGCGGGCAATTCGCGCTTCGGAGCCATCGTGAAGGGCGGCTTCAGCCAGCTCGCAGGCTTTGCCCAGACCAACGATGTAGGGGACGTTTTCCGTGCCGCCGCGGCGGCCGCGCTCCTGATGCCCGCCAATGAGCAGGGGTTTGATGCGCGTGCCCCGGCGGATGTAGAGGACGCCGATTCCCTTGGGCGCATGCATTTTATGCCCGGCAATTGTGAGCAGATCCACCGGCACGTTGCGAACATCAAGCGGGAGCTTACCTGCGGCCTGAACGGCATCGGTGTGAACTGTTGCGCCGGCGGCTTTGCCCAGCTCTGCAATGCGGCGGATGGGGAAGATGACGCCGGTTTCGTTGTTGGCCCACATAATGGAGACCAGTTTGGGGCCGGGGTTGGCGAGCAGGGCGGCTTCGTAGGCCTCCAGATCAAAAAGTCCCTCGCCATTCACGCCAATCTCCACGATATTATGCCCCATTTCACGCAGGCGCAGGCAGGGGCCGAGGATGGCCGGGTGCTCTACGCGGCTGGTGATGATGGTGCCGGGGCGCCCCCAGGCGGCGGCTACGCCGAAGAGTGCGTGGTTGTCGGCTTCTGTGGCGCAGCCGGTAAAGACAATTTCTTCCGGGCGTTCGGCGCCGAGGAAGCCGGCCACACGTTCACGCGCCCGTGCCAACGGTTTGGCTACTTGCCCGCCGAAGGCATGCATACTGGAAGGGTTACCCCACAGATCGGTGAAAAAGGGGCGCATGGCCTCGATCACTTCAGGGGCTGGGCGGGTGGTGGCATTATTATCCAGATAAACGAGGGGCATAAGGCACCTTCTCTCTTAGACCATTTCAACGCGGAGCGCCGGATCCACAAACTCATGCAGGGCGTTTGCCACCAGATTGTCGCGCGTCAGGGCGGCCGAGCGGCACCCGGCGCACATCCCGCGGAAAGCGATGCGCACGGTGTCGCCATCCACATCCACCAGCTCCACATCGCCGCCGTCTTTTTTGAGCACGGGGCGCACCTGTTCCTCCAGCGTCTGCTCAATAAGCTTGATGCGCTGGAGGGTCGTCAGCTTTTTCGCCGGAGCGGCTGTCGGAGCGGCTGCCGCGGTGTGATTGACCTCGTCAATGACTTCCTGGATTCGGTCGCGGCACATGCCGCACCCGCCGCCGGCCTTGCAGAAGTTGGTTACTTCCTCAACGGTGTGCAGGTGGTTCTCGCGGGTTACGCGCTCGATTTCACTGCGGGAAACGCCAAAACAGGTGCAGATGATTTCATCGTTTACCTGCACCACATTTTCCTCGCCGGTGCGGTAGTTGTGAATGGCTGCTTCAAGCGCTTCGCGCCCCATGACCGAGCAGTGCATCTTCTGGTCGGGCAGGCCGCCCAGATATTCGGCGATATCGCGGTTGGTGATTTTGGAGGCTTCTTCGAGCGTTTTGCCGATGACAAGCTCGGTGAGGGCGGAGCTTGAGGCCACTGCGCTGGCACATCCGAAAGTTTGGAACTTGGCCTCTGCAATGCGCCCATCGGGGCCGAGCTTGAACATGAACGTCAGCGCATCGCCGCAGGCCAGCGAACCAACGGTTGCCTTGCCGTCGGGGTGTTCAATCACGCCCACATTGCGGGGGTGGCGAAAGTGATCCATGACTTTATCGGTATAGTCCCACATAAGAACTCCTCTCTAGCGTCAATTCGTACGGTATCGTACCAAACCCTACTTTAATGCTCAACAAGCGCCGCCGGCAGAGCCGCGGGAGCAGGGTTTTCTTCGGAAAACAGGGTTCAAGAAAAACCCACGTTTAGGCTTGGCGGGAGTTGGGAACTGGACGGTGAGCCGAGCGCCCGATTTTCCCGCGCGTGCCAGCCTACCGGTGATTTGATGCACATGCGGAGCAGATGGGGAATAGGCTGGAGAAGGCAGAAATAGCGGGGGGGGTGAAGGGGTTTTGGACGGGATGGCATGATTGAGAATGAACGCGGGAGTTATCCATGAAGTTGAGAATCGATTGAGGCTTTTGAGGGGATATTCTCAACGCGCCTGATAACAATTGCGGGCGGCTTGCAAGGGGATTGCGAGCCGTCTTTTTAAATACCCGGCGGAAACTCTATGTGTTGGGCAGTCGTTCCAAGCCGGCGGCTCCATGTCCGGCTGGAATACGGGCTTGTGGCTGAAGGGGTTGCTGGCGGCGCACCGCCCGAAGATCAACCACAAGGCGGCGATGCGGTTTGTGCGACAGGCGGAGGCGGCGCAGCGGGTGGCCGATGCCGTCCCGCCTGTGTGCCTGCCTGCTGGCAGAGATTGGGCAGGCCGGGGCGAAGGGGTGGGACGGGCGGAAGCGTGCGCTTTTTACGACAGGGGAATATTCAGGGTGAAGGGGATGACCGCTTTCCGGCCGCGGGGCGGTTCAGGAGTGTATCCGGCTTGAACAAGGCGAAGCAGATAACCGGGGCTCGGAAGCGGCACGGCCGGCTGCCAGGTGTCTCCCCGGAACGTTGAGAAGTCCTCCGAAACCGCACACCCCGGAAGCGCGATGCCTTCGGCATTTACCCCTTTATAACCCACGGAGATGGCATAGGAAGCACCAACGGGCTGGAAGGAGACATCGATGCCGCGGGAAACGGCGAAACGCGACACGCGGGCGGGAAGGCCGCTGCAGGCGCCGGTTCCGCCCGCGCGGGTGTCGAGCGCTACGAGGTAGTTAACGTAGACGGCGAAGTCTTCATCTGAAACTTTGGGAAAGGCGGCTGAACAGGAGGCCTTGACCATGTAGACCTGCGAGCCGGCTCCGCCATCGCGCGTGCCTTCTGGAATGCCGTTCTGGGTGATCGTGCGCCAGGTCTGCGAATCGGGCTTGGCGGCGGCCACATAGAGGTCGCACCACTGCATTTGCTCCTTCGTTAGCCCCTCGGCCGGCACCAGTTCGCCTGCGGCATCTACAGAAAAAGGCAGAGAGGACTCCGTGTCTTCACGCGTATCCTGAACCAGCGCCACGCGGATAACCTCGCCCACGGCCAGTTGTTCGCCGGCCGGCGTGCCTTTGACGGGGAGCGCCGTGTAGTTATAGCACAGCGGGAAGTTTTCGCTGAAATAAAAGTCGGCAATATACTCCCATGCGGCCAAACGGGGAAGCAGCGCCAGAAGCGCCGAAAAGAAACAAAACCATTTCATTTGATTAGAGTAACACACTGGTTAAAACTCCGCAAATCGGTTGCGGCGGAGCTCCGCTTGTGCTAGAGTGGCGGAGAACGTTTGGAGTGAAACACAAAATGGCGGAATTGATCGATGGCAAGGCACTTGCAGCGGCACTGCGGGCGGAGATACGGGAAAAGACAGCGGCGCTGCGAGCGCGTACGGGTGTGACGCCCGGTTTGGCGGTGATTTTGGTTGGGAACGACCCGGCTTCCACCTCTTACGTAACGGCTAAGGAGCGGGCGCTGGCAGAGGCCGGCATGGTTTCCCGCGATATCCGCCTGCCTGCCGATATCGCTCAGGAAGAGCTTCTGCGGATCATTGGGGAGCTGAATGCCGATTCTGCGATTCATGGCATCCTGGTGCAGCTGCCTCTGCCGCGCGGTCTTGATGAAGCGGCGGTGATTCACGCCATTGCCCCGGAAAAGGATGTGGACGGTTTTACGCCGGTGAATGTGGGGCGGATGTTGCTGGGTGAGCCCTGTTTTCTGCCCTGTACGCCTCACGGGGTCATCAAGATGCTGGAGGCTGCTGGGGTTCAGACGGTCGGTGCGCATGCGGTGGTCATTGGCCGCAGCAACATTGTCGGCAAGCCGGTGGCGCATCTGCTGGCCGCCAAACGCCCTGGCGGCAATGCCACTGTAACGCTTTGCCACACGGCCACGCGCAATCTGGCGGAGATTACCCGCCAGGCGGATATTCTGGTGGTGGCGTCCGGCCGCCCCAACACGGTTACCGGCAGCATGGTCAAGCCCGGCGCGGCAGTGATTGACGTGGGGGTCAACCGGGTGCCGTGCGCGGATTCCCCGCGCGGATGGAAGCTCTGCGGAGACTGCGACTTTGAGAGTGTCAGCCGCGTGGCCGGTAAGCTTACCCCCGTGCCCGGCGGCGTGGGGCCCATGACGATTACCATGCTGCTTGAAAACACCTTGCAGGCCGCAGAACAGGCCGCGGAGCAGCGGGCATGAGCTTCTCCGGCGGTGTCCTGACGTTGGGGCCGAAGATTTTCTCGCGGGATGCCAGCGGCGCCCTCGCCACACGCATCGGCACCGTCTTTCTCCGCACGCCGGGTCTTGTAACGCTGCGCGGCATCCATGCCATGCAGCGCTTGGCTTTTATTGATGCGCTCAACGCCCGCCGCCGTGAAGGCGGAGATCCTCCGCTCACACCGGAAGAGGTCGAGGCCGAAATGGCCGAGAGTGTGGATTTGCTCTTTGATGAAAACTACGCGCTCATTCGCCCAGACCCCAACAACATGGCGCTGGCCATCCGCGGGGATGAGTTCCTGCAGCATTATGTCTCCAAGCGGCGTATCCGCTACCTGAATATTCAAAATAAAAATGTCCGCGATGCCCTTCGCGAACGCGGTGAAGCCTGGCGCATGGCGCCGGTTCCCCGCTTTGAGGAAGAAATCCGCGTATTGATTGAAGATGCCCGCGTTGGGATCGGCGGCCGCGCCATTTACTACTATAACCATCTCACCGGTACGCGTTTCCTGACGCTTGGCTCCTTTCGTTCCCTGGGTGCTCTCCCAACGCCTGAGCTGCGCTCTCTGCTGCTCGAAATCCAGAAAAACCTGCAGGGGCGCAATCGTTTCGGCAATCCGGAGATCGACTTTCTTCCGCGGGGGGCGCTCTCCGTGGAGCAATTTGCCTCCCAGCCTTTTGCCGAGCTTTCAGATGATGCGCTTCGAGCTGCCTATGCCTCACTTTTGGCTGCGTTCGAACAGGCCGTGAAAGAGCCCAGCCTCCGTCAGGATGACCCCAATGACCCCGAATGGCGGAAACATCTTTCTCAGGCGCTTATTCAGAAAGCCAACGAAACCGGCGTAACCGCTGTAATCGAGGGGCTCTCTCCGGAGTTCTTCATGCAGATCGAATGGCTGCCCGGGGGACGCGTTGAGGGCGGAAAAATCTTTTTTGATCCGATTTTTGCGGAAGCGGATGCCCATCCCGAAGACGCTCAGCTGCAGCGTCTGTGTGATCACCGTGCCCGCGCCATTCTCTTTAACTATATCCGTGAATACTCGCAGATTGAGTATGTCAACATTGGGCGCACCCGCCGATCGCTTTCCGGGCGTACTGGGCAGGGACCGCGCGCATTCGTTTATATTGTGGAGATGAAGGAGCGGCACCGCCCCCGCCCGCAGGTGAAGATTATCCGTATTCAGCGTTGGACGGTGGCTTCCCACCTTGCCGAAGGGAAGCCCCTGCTTCAAGCCATGATTGAGGCCGAGGACTACACCGATTATGTGATGGATCGCCGGTTGGGCGCCCGACAGCTTGGGATGCGCCTGCCCGCGATCATGATGCCGCGCACCTTCCGTGAGGCCGTGCGCGATGGCGCCAACGTTCAGAATGTCTGGACGGCTTATTTTGAGCGCGATTACATTTCCGGCTATGCCACCGATAAAATCCCTGATCATCTCTACGCATCGCAGGCTTTCTCGGACGCATTATTCGCCCTTCTCGGGCAGGCTGCCGCTCCGAATCTGATTGTTGGCCGCGCAGCGATTGAAGGCGGGAAAACCATCTTTGATGATGGCGATGAAGTGATTGCACTCAATTCTGAACACCTTCCGGTAGACCTGATTCTTTCGGAGCCTACCGGTTCGTTCACAAACTATGCCCGCCCTTATGCCGAGACGATTGCCGACTATGCCGCTGCTGTCAATCGGCGCAAGCCGTTTATTCCTGACTTTCCCCGCGCTGCCGAACGGTTTGTCGTTGGTTTCGAGGAAGAGTTCGCCCGCATTCAGCGGATTTACCGCGATCAGCGGGAGGGGTTTAACGCGCTTTTCCGCGACCGTCCGCGGGATGTCAATGGTTCAATTGCCTACCGGTGGGAATGCGTGCTCAAACGGCTGGATGCGGTCAATGTCCACGCGCTCGCCTGCCAACTGCGCGACTACATTGACTTGTGAGGCTGTTCGCTCGGTTGCCGATGCTGTCTCGGTTTCGCCCCGGAGTTTTTTTTCTTGGGGCATATGGTATGTTTCTGCGGTGCGTTTGAACGGTTCCGTTTTGCAGGGTTCGCTTGGGTGAGCGGTAACGGGTCGAGGTCAGGGGTTCATGTTTTCATTTCGAATGGGTTGGAAGGTGCGGCAGGGGCGGATTAAACCGAAACGGGGATGAGCCGGGGTGAGGGGTTGTCCGAGGCCGGCTTCCCGGTCTCGGAACAAGACGCGGGCGTTCTTCTGTATAATGGGTTCATTCATGAACAACAAAAGAAGAGGAGGAAGAAAATGAAACAACGGTTTTATCAGTGCAAGACGTGCGGCAATATCGTGACAAAGGTTAAAGACAGCGGCATGGAGGTGGCGTGCTGTGGGGAAGCGATGACGGAACTGATTCCCGGCTCTGTGGATGCTGCCCATGAAAAGCATGTTCCGGTTTGGACCGTTCGAGCGGGGTTGGTGCATGTTTCGGTTGGAGCCGCGGCGCATCCTATGGCGTCGGAACATTTCATCGTGTGGATCGCGCTTCAGACGCGCCAGGGATTTCAGTGTAAGAGGCTGCATTCAGGAGAAAAACCCGAGGCCTGTTTTGCGCTTTATACCGGCGATGAAGTGGAAGCCGTTTATGCGTATTGCAATTTACACGGCCTTTGGGAGGCTTGAGCGGTTGAGTTTTGTGAGATGTGCCGCAGCGGATGAGGCGGTAAAAAGAAGACGCGAAGCCTGAAAGTTTAGGCTTCGCGTCATGGCTCTCCGGGAAGAATCCGGCGCTTCGCACCGCGTATGCGGGGTTAGTCCGTGTAGCGGATGGATGCGTGGTATTCCTGAATGGATTCCACCTCGCCGGAGCCTTCCGAGCGCGTGGCGGCAATGCCCTTGACGGCCATCTCTGCGGCGGCCAAGGTGGTCATGTAAGGCACACGATATTTAAGCGCGGCTTTGCGGATGGAAGAGCCATCGGCCAAGGCATCGCGCCGAGGGCTCGGCGTATTGATGACGAGATCCACTTGCTTGTTGAGGATCAAATCTAGCACGTTGGGGCGTCCGCGGCCGATCTTCGCCACGGATTCGCTTGCGATGCCATGTTCGTCAAGGAAACGTTTGGTGCCCGGTGTGGCATAAAGTTTGAATCCAAGGTCGGCAAACGCCTTGAGTGCCTGCGCAGACTCTTCGTTTTTGACGGAGAGGGAGGCGAGCACCGCGCCCTTTTCGGGCAGGGGTGCTCCGGCGGCTTCCTGGCTTTTGCAGAAAGCAATGGCCGGATTGCGGGCTAAGCCCAGCACCTCGCCGGTGGAACGCATCTCCGGGCCGAGCACGGGGTCGACTTCCGGGAATTTGTCGAAGGGGCAGACGGCTTCTTTGGCGCCGTAGTAGGGGATGATTCCATGGCGCAGGCCGATGGCCTCCATCGGCTCACCCAACATCAGACGCGTGGCGGCCGAGGCCATCTGAATGGCGCAGACCTTGGAAACCAGAGGCACCGTACGCGAGGCGCGCGGGTTGGCTTCCAAGACGTATACTTTGCCGTTTTCAATGGCATACTGCATATTCATCAGGCCGCAGACCTTGAGTGCTTTGGCGATCTTCTGGGTGTAATCTTTGATGGTGGCCAGGCAGTCGGCAGGAATATTGGCCGAGGGGATGATACAGGCCGAGTCGCCGGAGTGAACGCCGGCAAGCTCCACGTGTTCCATCACGGCAGGAATGAAAACGTCTTCGCCGTTGCTGACGGCATCGGCCTCGCATTCCAGCGCGTGCTGCAGGAAGCGGTCGAGCAGCAACGGGCGGTCTTCTGTTACGCCCACGGCTTTGGCCACATATTCCCGGAGCATGGGTTCATCATAAATCACTTCCATGCCGCGCCCGCCTAGCACGAACGAGGGGCGGATCATCAACGGGTAACCGATGCGGTTGGCCACATCGATGGCTTCGTCAATGTTGATGGCCATGCCGCTTTCGGGCATCGGGATGTTCAGCTTCTCCATCATGTGGCGGAAGAGGTCTCGGTCTTCGGCCACGTCAATGGAATCGATGGATGTGCCCAAAATCCGGCATCCGGCGTCCGAAAGCTCGCGGGCAATGTTCAAGGGGGTCTGCCCGCCGAATTGTACGATGATGCCCAGGGGGTTTTCTTTACGGTAAATCTGCAGAACGTCCTCAACGGTAACAGGCTCAAAGTAAAGTCTGTCGGAGGTGTCGTAGTCTGTTGAGACGGTTTCGGGGTTACAGTTGACCATGACGGTTTCGTAGCCCATGGCGCGGAGGGTGAAGGCCGCATGGCAGCAGCAGTAGTCAAACTCAATACCCTGCCCGATTCGGTTCGGGCCGCCGCCGAGAATCATCACCTTCTTCGGGTTGTGATCCAGCTTCAATTCATCGCCAGCGTTGTAGGTGGAGTAATAATATTCTTTGTTTTCTACGCCGCTCACCGGGACGGGGTGCCACCCTTCGGTGCAGCCCAGCGCTTCGCGCCGTTCACGGATCGTTTTCTCGCGGATACCTAAGAGTTTGGAGAGATAACGGTCGGCGAATCCATCGCGCTTGGCCTGCAGGAGCAGATTATCCGGCGGCAGTCCGCCTTTATGAGCCAGAATCTTCTCTTCCAGCTCTACCAACTCGCGCATTTGCTGCACAAAATAGGCCTTGACGGCGCATGCTTCGAAGATTTGTTCATCGGTGGCGCCTTTGCGGAGCGCCTCATACATGATGAAGTGCGTTTCGCTGCTGGGTGTGCGCAGTTTGTCCAGCAATTCCTTGAGGGAATACTTTTCGAACCCCACCCAGCCCAAGCCGTAACGCCCTTTTTCTAGCCCGCGGATGGCTTTCTGCAAAGCTTCCTTATAGGTTTTGCCGATACTCATCACTTCGCCGACGGCCTTCATCTGCGTGCCGAGCTTGTCCTCTACGGCGCGGAACTTTTCGAATGCCCAGCGTGCGAACTTAAGCACCACGTAATCGCCGGAGGGGGTATACTTTTCCAATGAGCCATCGCGCCAATAGGGCAGCTCGTCCAGCGTCATGCCGGCAGCGAGCTTGGCGGAAACCAGCGCAATGGGGAACCCGGTGGCTTTGGAGGCCAGCGCGGAGGAGCGCGAGGTGCGGGGGTTGATCTCAATGATGACCACGCGCCCGGACTTTGGATCGTGCGCGAACTGTACGTTGGTGCCGCCGATCACGCCGATGGCTTCAACGATGCTGAAGGCCATCTTGGTTAGGCGGTCAATGAGCGGCTGTTCAATCGTGAGCATCGGCGCGGCGCAGAAGGAGTCGCCCGTATGCACGCCCACCGGGTCAATGTTCTCAATGGTACAGACGCACACCATCTGGTTCTTTGCGTCACGCACCACTTCAATTTCCAGTTCTTCCCAGCCCTTAATGGATTCTTCCACTAGAATCTGGTGCGTCATGGAGAGATCCAGACCCTTTCGGGCAATGGTTCGGAGCTCTTCAATATTGTAGACAAACCCGCCGCCGGCGCCGCCCATGGTGTATGCCGGGCGGATGACCATTGGAAAGCCGATTTCTTCAGCGATTTGTTCGGCCTCGGCTACGCTGTTGGCAATACCCGAACGCGGCGTTTCGATGCCGAGCTGCTGCATGGTGTGCTTGAAGATATCACGGTCTTCGCCGCGCTCAATGGCTTCCAGGTTTACGCCAATGACCATGACGCCGTATTTATCCAGAATCCCGGCTTTGGCCAGTGCCGAGGACATGTTCAGCCCCGTCTGCCCACCCAGGTTTGGCAGAATCGCATCCGGCCGCTCTTTGGCAATGATTTGTTCCAGTCGGTGCAGGTTCAGCGGCTCGATATATGTAGCGTCTGCCATGGCCGGATCGGTCATAATCGTGGCCGGGTTCGAGTTGACCAACACAATCTGATATCCCAGCGCCCGCAGCGCCTTGCAAGCCTGCGTACCGGAATAGTCAAACTCGCACGCCTGCCCGATCACAATCGGCCCCGATCCGATGATCAGCACCTTCTTAATGTCTGAACGCTGCATAATCCCTGCCTTTTATTCTTAAGCGTGCGCGAATTGCGCCGCAAACCAAACCATTGTTGTAAACCGGAGAGACAGTCTAGCAAAGCCCTTTACCCTCCGCAAGTGAACCCGCACGTTTCGGCAGCTAGGCCCGAGCTATTCCTCGGGGGGGGGGCGCCTGTTGAACCCGTCTTGCCGACTTTCTGCGAAACTGCTTCGGCCTTGAGAACATCCTGGGCGGGTTGCCCTCGGATCGGGTATGGGGGCAGACGTTTGTCTTGATCGTTGTTTGTGCTGTCTACGCTGGCTCCGAAAAGCGATCTGCCGGGAACGGATCGTGCGGCGGCAAGTCCGGCATGCTCTGTATCCGCCATTCGCTTTTGTTCTGCCGCTCATCGGCTTGGAACGAAAGACGCATATTTCGAGTAAAGGATGTATAATACCGCGCCATGATTCTTCATGCTCCAGCCAAAGTCAATCTCACACTCCGCGTGTTTGACGCCCGCCCAGACGGGTTTCATGCGCTGGATTCCATCGTTGTTCCGCTTTCCCTGGCAGATAAGGTTTCGCTTGATCGTGCGGATGAAACCACGCTTGAGCTGATCCCAGAACCCGGTGTTGAACTCGCCGCCCTTCCGGCTAACCCTGAAGCCAACCTGGCGTTCCGTGCGCTCCGTGCTCTGGAGCGAATTGCGCAGCGTCCCCTGCCTACGCGTATACGCCTTTACAAACGGATTCCTCTGGGCGGCGGTCTGGGCGGCGGCAGCTCCGATGCCGCGGCTGTTCTCATGGGTATAAACACGCTCTGGGGGCTTGGACTGGACGCGGCTGTGCTGCGGGAGATCGGCGCCGGGCTGGGCTCTGATGTGCCCCTTTTTCTGGCAGATGGTCTCGTTCGGATGCGCGGGCGCGGCGAACAGGTTGAACGGCTCCGTATCGGAGCCCGCCCGCTCTGGCTGGTGCTTGCTAACCCCGGCGTTCATTGTCCAACCTCCGAGGTTTATCATGCCTTCGATCGGCGGCCGCGCCCGTCCGAAGATTTTGGATTGACAGCAGACGATCGCTTGTGCGATACTATATGCCTATCTCTTCGAGCGGGAACGTTCGAGCAGGTGGCGCATTGCCTAGTTAATGACCTGGGGGCCTCCTGTTTTGGGCTGTTCCGCGCGGTCGCCCAAACCGCTGATGCGCTTCGGGCGGCGGGCTGCCGGGGTGTAACCCTCTGCGGCAGCGGTGCGACGGTATTCGGGCTGGTCCGATCTCGCGAGGAAGGGGAAGGCGTGCTCGCGCACCCGGCTTTGGCCGGATGTTGGCGGGCGTGTGTACAGACGCTGCCCGATGGTGTAATGGCAGCACACGGGCCTTTGACGCCCATAGTCATGGTTCGAATCCATGTCGGGCAACCATCATGCGTTGCTTTTGCGTCTGAACCGGAAGGATGAACGATGGAAAACCTGCAGGTGTTTTCAGGAACCGCAAACCGGCCGTTGGCCGAAAAGATCGCCGCGTGCATCGGCACGTCGCTGGGTGCGGTGGATATTCGCCATTTCCCGGACGGCGAAACCTGGTGTAAATATAGTGATAATGTGCGCGGCGCGGATCTCTTCCTCGTTCAGCCCATCTGCAAGCAGCCCAATGAAATGCTCATGGAGCTGCTCATCATGATTGATGCCGCCCGCCGCGGATCGGCCGACCGCATCACCGCCGTGCTCCCCTATTTCGGTTATGCGCGCCAGGATCGCAAAGATCAGCCGCGCGTTCCCATTACCGCCAAGTTGGTTGCCAACCTCCTAGTTGCCGCGGGTGCCAACCGCGTGCTGACCATGGATCTTCATGCCCAGCAGATTCAAGGCTTTTTCGATATTCCCGTGGATCACCTTCACGCCGCGCCGGTTATGGTGAAATACCTGCGCGAAATGAAGCTCGCTAAGCCGCTTGTCGTTTCACCCGATACCGGCGGGGTCAAGACGGCTTACGCTTATTCGCAGATGCTAGGCACCGGCCTGGCCATCGTGGCGAAACAGCGTTTGGGTGCCGCGGAAGTGGATGCGTTCAGCGTCGTCGGCGACGTCGATGGCTGTGACGTGATCATGGTGGATGATATGACGACCACTTGCGGGACGCTTTGTGCAGCTGCAAAGCTCCTCAAGTCGCGCGGTGCGCGCAGTGTGCGCGCCGTGGTCTCCCACATCCCCCTCACGCAGGTGGGCATCGACCGCCTGCGCGCCAATAACGGGCTCATTGAAGAGCTGATTGCGACCGATTCCATCCCCTTGGACGATTCCATCGCGGGCTTGCCTTCGATCAAGATTCTCTCGGTGGCTCCTCTTTTGGCTGAGGCGATTACGCGCATTCATAACAACCAGTCCGTCTCCTCGCTCTTCCGCTTGTCGTGAGGGTTGAAACGGACGTTTTAGAACCAAGGACACATCATATCCATGAATCAGATCACACTCAACGCCTCTGTGCGCACCGAGCAGGGATCCAAGGCGGCCGGTCGTTTGCGTCGCGCGGGAAAGATCCCGGGTGTCGTGAAACGTATGTCGGGTGAATCCACTCTTATCGAGTTGGATGCTCACGCCTACGACATGACCATGCGTTCGCACCATGGCGACCAGCTCCTCGTTTCCATCGACCTCGGCGGCGCTAAGCTCTCCGCCCTTCTCCGTGAAGTCCAGCACGATGTCATGACCGGCAAGGTCAGCCACGTAGACTTTGGTGAAGTGGACATGAGCCACACCGTCCGCGTCGAAATTGCAATCAATCTCGTTGGCACCCCCGACGGCGTCAAGAATGCCAACGGTGTGTTGGAGCAAGAGCTTCGAGCCATTCACGTGGACTGCCTGCCTTCCGACATTGTTGAATCCTTTGATGTGGATGTCTCCAGCCTTAAGGTGGGGGATTCCCTGTTGGCTTCTCAGCTTGCGCTGGGCGACAAGTATCATGTGACCACGCATAAGGACACGGTGGTAGCCGCTGTGGTGGCCGCGGACGAAGAGATCGAGCTTCCGCCCGTTGATGACGGCGCTGCTCCCTCTGTCGAGCCTGAAGTGATTGGCGCGAAGAAGGACGATGCGGCTGCTGCGGCTCCCGCGCCCGCCGCCAAGAAGTAATCTCATGGCCGGCCTGTTGAGCGGTCGGCCGGCAACCGGCGATGAAAGTCTTTGTCGGATTGGGCAATCCTGGCGCGGAATACGCCGGAACCCCGCATAACCTCGGCTTCATGGCGATAGACGCCCTGGCCACCCGCCTTGCGGCGGAATGGAAAGTCGAGAAGCGCTTTCGGGCGCTGGTTGCCAAGGCTCTTTGGGCAGGGGAAACGCTGTGGCTCCTGAAGCCGCAAACCTACATGAACCTTTCGGGTGAAAGCGTAGGCTCCTTCCTGAAGTATTACGGCGCTTCCGCCGATGCGCTGCTTGTGTTCAGCGATGACTGCGATTTGCCCCCTGGGCAGCTTCGCGTCCGCCCCTCCGGCTCGGCCGGCGGGCACAATGGGCTCAAGAGCGTTATCGCGCACGTCGGCACCGAAGCCTTCGCCCGCATCCGAATAGGAGCCGGGCGGTGCGCCGGAGAGCGGCGGGGACTGAAAGACTTCGTCCTTCACCGATTCTCCGAAGCAGAGGCCAAGGCCGCCGCCGAAGCTGCTCAAACCGCCGCCGAAGCCGCCCTTTGCTGGCTGGAACATGGCATCGGTGAAACACAAAACCGCTACAATGCGGCACGGCAGAAGAACCCTTAGGAAACAGTTGCAATGAAGAAGTACGACGCGAATTTTATCTTCGTCCAGACGGGCCGTGAAGAGGCTTGGACGAAAACCATTGAGCGCATGCAGGGTGAGATCATCCGCATCGGCGGCAAGGTGCTCAGCACCGAAGACCGCGGCAAGAAGACGTTTGCCCGCATTCAGCAAAAGAAAGAAAGCGGCACTTACCTGACCATCCGCTTTGAGCTCGATCCCGTTAAGGTGAATGAGCTCCGCGCACGTTATGCGCTCATTGAAGAGATCTTCCGCCTCCAGATTTTGGCGATTGATCCGATTGTTGAGCTCAAGCTCGCCAAGCAGGCCGCCGAGAAGAAAGCGCGCGCCGAAGCCGCCGCCAAGGCCGCCGCTGAAGTCGCCCAAGAGGCCTAATCAAACGGAGTTTCTTCAATGGCCGCCACGCTGAATAAAGTCTTCCTCATGGGGAATCTCACACGGGATCCAGACGTGAAGCAGACGCCTTCCGGCGAGACGGTTGCCGATTTGGGTCTGGCGGTGAGCGAGCAGTTCCGTTCGCGCACCACCAACGAAACGCGCGAGGTCGTTACCTTTGTGGATGTTACGGTATGGGGAAAAACCGCCGAAAACTGCGGCCAGTACCTCACAAAAGGCCGCCCGATCTTTGTGGAGGGGCGTCTGGTAATGGACACATGGGAGGACAAAGCGACCGGCCAGAAACGAACCCGCCTGCGCGTTCGCGCAGATCGTGTTCAGTTTCTTTCGGCGCCCGATCGAAGCCGCCGGGAAGGCACGGAGGCAGGCGCTCAGCCGGCGCCTCAGCCGCAGCATGGCGCGCGGCCATCTACTTGGCAGGCGCCGCCGCGTGCGTCGCAGTCTGTTGCCGCGCCGCCCGCCCCGGGATCTGCCGATGCAGGTGACCTAGAGGATCTCCCTTTTTAACACACTCTGATAAGCAAGGAATGTAACCATGCCTATGAAACCGAAACGCCCTGGTGCCCGCAAGCCGAAGACCGAAGTGGTTCCCCGCAAGCGTCAGGCGATTATTGAGCCCACTGAGCTCGTTGATATCAATGATGTAGAGTTGTTGAGCCACTTTATTACGGAATACGGCAAAATTATACCTGCCCGTGTTTCCGGTGTAACGGCTCTTCAGCAGCGTCATATCAAAAAAGGCATTCGCCGCGCCCGTAACATGGGCTTGCTCGCCTAACCCGAAAGGAATGACACCATGTCCGTTCAAGTGATTCTGATGGATGATGTCGAGCACCTCGGCAAAATCGGCGATACCGTCCATGTGCGCGATGGGTATGCTCGGAACTATCTTCTTCCTCAAGGTCTTGCGGAGCCGGTAACGAAAAACGCGCTTCGTAAGCTTGACAAGATTCGCAAAGAGCGCGAGGAGCTTCTCAAGATCCGCCGCGCAGAAGCGATGGACAAGGCCGGGAAGCTTCGCGGCCAGACGCTTACGATTGCCGTCAAGGTGGTCGAGGGCGATGAAGAGGGTAAACTCTACGGTTCTGTGGGTGCGGCAGATATTGCCAAGGCACTCACCGAGGCCGGTGTGGCGATTGATTCCGCCATGGTTCGCATGGAAGAGCCCTTCAAGAAAATCGGCACATATGAGCTTCAGATTGTGCTGATGCCGGAGGTCTCTGTGATGCTTACGCTCGCTATCGTGGCAGAATAACCCCGAGAAGGCCTGAACTTTGAAAACGCGCGCTTCCGCCAAGAGGAAGCGCGCGTTTTTTTCTAGGGGAGGGGCTTGACGGGAGTGTTGCGGGCGTTTGAAAAGCAGGTAAGGATGCGGCACGGCGTTTACAGGGGGCTTTGGCGGTGCTGGATAGATACTTCGGGCGTATGTTTCTTTCCGTGGCTGGGTTTTTCCGGTGTGCTGGGCATGGGTGCGGCGGTGTTTTGCGGCCTTGAAAAGTGTTTGTTGCGGACGGGCGAGGGAGGATTGACTCTCTGGGAGTGTAAGCGGATGAACGCAGAAGCCCCGAGGCAGGTGGTATTCAGCCTTTTCAAAGCTGTACCAGGGACTTCGGGTGAGGAATAGGTGCGGAGGGGTATCTGGTTTGGCGGTGCGGATGGGGGCGTTAGGGCATGCAGAGAAGAAAACGTTTGGGGTATGTTATAATTCAGCGCATGAAGCGTATTTGGTTTCTTTTTATGGCCGTGTGGCTGGTGGGGACAGTGGGAGCGGTAGAGCCGCTGGAAATGCGCCATGCGATGCGCATGGCGGCGTTTGCTGGGGAGCGGAATCCGTGGGGAATTACGGACGAGGCGTTGTTTCGGGAGGCGATTGCGCCGTTGACTTCGCTGGGGGAAGCGGCGGTGGATTGGCTGCCGGTGTTGCAGCCGATTGCGCAGGAGCTGACGGAGGGTGCGAAGACACCGCTGGAGGCGGCGATGCGTTTGAATGCACGGTTGTGGAAGCGGGTGAATGTGGTGTATTCGACACGACGGGAGAAGGCGAATCAGGATCCGCTGCATTCGATGCGGTTGGGGCTGGCTTCGTGTTCCGGGTTGTCGATTTTATTGGCGGATGCGTGTCGGAGTGTGGGTATTCCGGCGCGGCTGGTGGGGTGTCAGTGGCGGTTGAAGCCGGGGAATCACACATGGGTAGAGGTGTGGAGCGAGGGCGCGTGGCATGCATTGGGCGCCTTTGAGCCCGGGGATCCGGAGACGTTATGGTTCCTGAAAGATGCGGCGGAGGCAACGGATGCGGATCCGCGTTATGCGATCTATGCCACGCGGGCTACGCCCTCACCGGATGGGACGCGGTTTTGGGGATGGGACGTGCCGGCGGATCGCGTGACGGCGCGGTATGTGCGCCCGCGGGAAACCTCGGGGCGGGTTCGGGTTTATGTGGCGGCGGAGCGGCGGGGAGAACGGGTGTCGGTGCCTTTTACGGTGGCGGGGCGTACCTATCGGACGCCCGGCCCGCTTCAGGACATGAATGATCTGGTTGAGCTGTCGTTTCCTTCGAACGCATGGTTTACGCTTGAAATGGCCGGGCGGCGCATATCGCACCGTGCAACGCCAAATGCGATTTTCGTAGAACAGGTGGAGCATGTTGGTGAAGAGTGAGACGGATCGTTTTGCGTTTACGCCATGGAATGCGGCGTGCTTTTTTTTGCCGCTGTGTATTCAGGCGATGAGCCAATCGCTGACGTATCCGCTGGTTGGGGTGGTGGTGGCGCATGGGCCGGGCGGTGCGGCGGAGTTTTCGGCGTTTGCCCAAGGGCTGATGATGATGTTTCTAATTGGCACCACGGGCTATGGGTTGATCACTACGGGAATGGTTTATGCGCGGGATCGGATCGGGTACGCGCGATTTCGGCAGGTAAATACGCTGATTATTGTATTGCAGGCTTTGCTTCAATGTACGTTGGCATTGCCGTGGGTGGCGCCGTTTGTGTTTGGGCGGCTGCTGGGGCTGGCGGGTACGCAGCTGGAGGTGGCGCGATGGGCCATGCTGTTTGGTCTGCCGGCGCAGATTGGTTTCATGCTGCGGAATGTGCCGCAGGTGGTGCTTTACAATGAACATAAGACTGGGGTGGCCAATGCGGCAACGATTCTACGCATTGTGCTTACGGCGGTGATCGCGCCCGGATTCTACGCATTGGGGCTGGTGGGGTGGAAATGGGGGTGTGTCTGCCTTTCAGTGCCGGTGTTTCTGGAAGCCGTGACAATGTGGTGGGTGGCACGGACAGATGTGGCACGACTGCCGATGAAATTGCGCGGAGAGGCGAAGGTTACGACTATGAAGGTGTTCCTCTTTAATATTCCCTTGTCGCTGGGCGGCTTTTTGCTGATGGCTGCGGTTTTTATGCTGAATGCCATTATCAACCACACGGAGAACGGGGCGGAGATGCTAGCGGTTCATTTGGTTGGAATTGGGCTGATTAATCCGTTGTCTTACGGGGCGTTGCGTAATCAGGCGGTGGCTATTGGGTTTCCGCAGCGGAATTTCCGGGATCAGCGGACGTTTTTGTTCGCATTGGTGAGCGGCGTGTGCTTGAGCCTGGCGCTCCTGCCGCTGCTGTTGCCGGGCGTGAGTGCGTGGTATTTCTGTCGGGTGCAGAATCTGCTGGCGGAGCAGCTGCCTCTGGCACGGCATGTTTTATGGCTGGCTATGCCGTTTTTAGTGCTGCAGGCGCTGCGTGGGCATGCGGAGGGATTGGCAGCATATCGTCATCGTCCGAATGCAGTGTTGGCAGGGCAGGCGGTTTTCTTTGGGGTACTGGTAGCGGTGTTGATTGGGCTCTTTCATTTTAAGGCGCCGGGATATCTGATGGGGATTGTGTCGTTGAATTGTGCTTCTGCGGCGACGTTGCTGACAATTCGTTTGGGGCTGCTGCTGGCTAGACAGGAGGAGCAGGACATGGTTTTTACCCACTGAACAGAGGGGCGGCGTGGGGGTGCATGTGCTTACTGAAGAATGCAGACGGACAGCTTGACGCTTTTGGGGGTATCTTGTTACACTTACGAGGTAATGAATGCCCGGAGGGATGTTCGGGTGGCTTTCGTGGCCGAAAGGATGGCAGTAATGACTTTGACTTGGAATAGCCGTATCATGGCGTGGGCGTTACCGTTGGCCGTGTTGCCGGGCGCCGTGTGGGCGGATGCCGCTTCGGATGCTGCGCTTGAGCAGGAGGTCAAGTACATCAACGCGCTGTCGACGGGGGGGTATGTGGACTTTGCCCCGGCGGCGATTGAGGCGGCGCAGAAACGCTGGCCGGCCGCAAAGGGTGTGTTAGAGGCGGTTACCATTCGTGCGGAATTGATGGGCGGCAAGCAGGACGAGGTGGCCAAAAAGATTGCGGCGCGGCCCGATCAGAACAGTCTGGACACTTGGCTGCTCAAGCTAGAGCTGGCATCGAGTTATTTTATGTATTCCAAGTTCGCGGAGGCGGACAAGCTGTATGCCGAGTTTTTTAAACGGTTTCCGACGGTTCCTCAGACGGCGCGCAACACCTATGTCGAGGCCGCAAATCAGTATATCACCATGCTCAATAAGATTGACCGCGCGGGCGATGCGCTGCCATACTATAAGCTGGCCATGGCAATGAGCCCCAATGAGATGGTGCAGTATAACTTTCGCGCGCAATATCTTCAGGCGCTGTTGATGCAGGCAGAACAGACGCCTGCCGGAGCGAATCGAGACAAGTATCTAAAGGAAGCGGAAGATCTTGCCAAGAAGATGGTGTGGCGGCAGGATGCCTTTTTTGGCGATGCAATTAACGGGATGGCACATATCCGGATGCTGCGCGGAGACGTCAAGGGCGCCCAGGAGATCATTAAGGACTATCTGGATGTGCTTCAGGATATTCATAAGAGTTATCGTGATCAGGATCCGGATGGTTCAAAAGGGATTCTGCGCATGAGCCCGCTTGCGCAGTGCCGTTACCTGATTGGGTCGATGCTTTACAGGGAAGCTAAGGCGGAGATCGCCAAAGGAGCCAAGGCAGACGAGGAGCGGATCAAGAGCCTTCTGTTGGGAGAGCGTGATAAGTCCACTAAAAAGCGGAATGGACAGGGCGCATTCAATCATCTGGTGCAGGTTTACATGAACTACCCGGAAAGCCAGTCTGCATCCCTTGCCGGGGATTTAGTGGAGGAGATCCAACAGCTGCTGAAAACGCGTTACCAGGCCAACGTCAAAGTCAATGTGTCGCCGGAACAGCGGGCGAAGGTGCGGGCACAGCAATATGTGGGGGCTAACGTCAAGTTTGACGCCGGGGATTGGGATGCTGCGGCAGAAGCCTTTTCAAAGACGATTTCGGCGAATGGTCTGAGTGCTGAAGCACTTCCTGCTTTACGCAAGATGGCCGAGTGCTACATCCGCGGAGGAGCCAAGAACGGGAAGCTTGACCCGATGGCGAAGCTTTACAGCGAAACCGTTACGGAGGCGCTCGCAGAGGGCTTTTCCGGGATTTCAAAGCTTGCTACGCAGGCCGGAAATGAGCTGGAAAATATCGCCACATTTTACGGCGAGCAGGGGCTTGGGGCGATGCAGAGCGCGACCTATGGTCTCTTTTTCAAGTTTTATCCCAAGCACGCTCGTGCGGTGAGCTTGCAATTGAAGATTGCCGATGAGCGGGCAAAGGCCAATGACGGCGCCGGAGCCGAGCAGCTCTACAAGCAGGTGGCAGAAGCGGCCACAGGTGCCGATCAACGGGATACGCGGACGCGTGCATTAAGTGAATTGGTGCAGCTGTACGCGCCGCGCGGCGCCAAGCCTGATGTTGAGGCAGAGGTGGCTACAGCGCAGCAGTTTGTAGAGCACTTTGAGGGCATTGCCCGCCCTGGTATCCATGCGGCTATTGCTCAGCGGGCATTGGGCGAAGCGTATCGGCATCGTGCAGAAACAGCCAGGAAGCAGGCAGGGAAAACGCTTGAGCCGGAAACCGAAAAGCAGATTCGCTCGGATTATGCCCGTGCGACAAAGATTTACACGGATCTGATTGCTGAGCTGAACAAGGCGGAAAGCAAGTATGCCGCTACGGCTTCCGAGAAGAAAACGGGTGCATCGCTTCTTGAAAGTCTCTACTATCTGCGTGGATTGTGCATGCAGCGGCTGCCGTCTACGGGGAATGCGCAGAAGGATAAGGCTATCAAGAAACGCGCACAGACCTATTTTGAGGAGTGTTTGGCGCATTATCCTAAGGGGCAGTATGCGCCCGCTTCGCTGCTGCAAATTGGCACGCTTCAGGCCGCTGCAGGAGAGATTGAGGCGTCTCGAGCCACGTTGGCGCAGCTATCCAAAGCGTTTCCGGCTTCCGATGAAGCCAAGAACGCGATTCCGCTGTTGGCCGATTCGCTCTTCCTGATGGGAATGAAGGGGGAGGCGACCAATACCTACAAGCAGATGTTTGCTGCTGGCGGCACCTATACGCCAAGTCAATATCAGACGGCAGCAGAGAAGCTCTTGGAGGCCGGGGAAAATAAGCTGGCGATTGAAGCATGCGACAGTATTCTCAAAGTGCCTGCGGCAAAACCCTTCTTCCCGCGCACCATGTTGATGCGCGCACGGGCGCTTTTGGCGGATGGTCAGGTGAAGGCTGCTTATGAGCAGGTGAACGCCATGCTGAAAACATACGGCGGAACGCAGGCGGCCATTGAAGCTAATCTGCTGCTTGTGGAGGTGGCGGGGGCAGAGATCTTGCTGGAAGCAACGCCGGAAGGGCGCAATCGTTTGATCTCCGAAGCTAAGAAGGCCGTTACGTTCGTTACAAGCCATGAAAAGGATAATGCAGAGGTGGCGGCTAAGCTGAACCTCGCGGTGGCGGAAGTGGCGCGAAAAGCATATGAATCCACAGTGAAGTCTAACGCCGGGAAGGAGGCGGCGGTTTCCGCCATCGGTTCGGCTATGAATGCTTACCGTACCGCGATGTTTACAGGCACCACGCCGAAGAATGACCCAGCCGTCTCGAAATATGTGCAGCAGGCGTATTTGGGTTATATTCAGTTGGCGAAGGCGCGGGCAGATTTGGCCGGAAATACGGAGGAAAAGCAGGAGTTCCTACGCGAAATTGTTGATATGGGCAAGGAATATCATGAGGCCTTTTCCTCTGGGCTCTACCAGACGGAGGTCGCCAACGCTGTAACAGGTGCAAAGATTGAGTTAGGGGATTAACCTATCTTTTTTGTCAGTATTTGATACGCTTATACGAAGGAAATAACAATGAAACGATTCACACTTCCTCTGTGCGTGCTGATCACGAGCTTTTGTGCGGGTATGGCGGCTGCGGCATTGCAGCCTACGGGAACTGTTTATACGGGCACCGGTCAGATGCGCGGAAATCTGCGGTGGCTGAATTCCGCCAAAGAATATCGCGTGTCGGATGGTAAGCGCGAGGCTTCGTTCAAGGCGGATGACGTGGAGCGCGTGGAGGTCGATCGCCCGGCCGCGCTTGCGCAGGCGATCAAACGCGTGCAAACGAATCAGGGGTTGGCGGCGGCCATTGCTTCACTGGAGGAGGTGGTGAAGGCTTATGGGCATTTGACTTATGATCTTGAGGCGGCACGGTGGCTGGCTGCGGCGTATTTGCAGCAGGGAAATGCTGCGAAGGCGGTGTCAACGTGCGAGACGATTATCCGCGATAACCCGGAAGCCGCGTATAAAGGTGAGATGGCGGTTTCTTACTGGGAAGCATTGATCAAGGATGGTAAGGCCTCCAAATTGAATTTGCTGCTGGATAAAGCGATTGCTTCTGGCGATTCGGAGGCGGCGGCCAGCGCTCTGGTCAAGCGAGGGGATGCGATTATGGCGCGCGGAAGCTCCCGGGCAAACTGTGAGGAGGCGCTTCGGGAGGGATATTTGCGTGTGATTCTGTTGTACGCCGATCCGCAGTCGGATGCGTATGCTGAAGCGCTTTACAAGGGAGCAAAGGCTTTCGATGGAATGTCGCAAGGGTCGCGTGCGAACAAATTGCGTGAAACATTGAAACGGGATTGCGCAAGCTCTGTTTGGGCGCGCAAATAATTTGACTGAAGGCTGATCAACCGGTAAAACAACTTCAATTAGACAAGGATGCAAACCATGAAGAAAGTGATGATGGCGTTGGCGGTTTCCGCCTTGATGTTTGGTGCGGTGACGGTTGCGGGATCTGCCTATGCGCAGGATGCTGCAGCGTCTGGAGAGATTGTAACGCAAGACGGTAAGGCGGCAGAATCTACCAAGCCAAAAGAGACCTCGTTCTTTGATGTCGTTTTTGGCAGCGGCTTCGTGGGTGTGATCTTGTGGTTTGCGCTGTTCGCGTCCGGCGGATTTGCGGCGTACTTCATTATTGACGGGTATATTCTTGTCCGTCCGAAGAAGATCATGCCGCAGGCTCTGATTGACCAAGTTAAGGAATCAATGGATCAGGGGGATGTCATGAAGGCCATTGAGATTTGCGACAATGACCCTTCCTCTATGGCAAAGATTCTGAAGGCCGGTTTTGCCCACGTGGAAGAAGGGTTTGATGTGATTGATGAGGCTATCAGTGCAGCCGGCGATCTGGAGATTGAGCACATGATGCAGCGGCTGAACTGGATTTCCATCTGTTCGTCGTTGGCTCCAATGCTGGGGCTGCTCGGGACGGTGCAGGGTATGATTCTGACCTTCGCTACGATTGCTATTACGGGCGTTGAGATTTCTTCCTTGTCGCTCACGATCTCGCAGGCGCTTTACACTACGGCCGGCGGCCTTTGCATTGCAATCCCGTCGATTACGTTCTTCTATGCGCTTCGGAATAACGCGAATCGTCTGGTGCTTCGGATGCAGGTGGTTACTTCTGATTTGATCAAGAACCTGCGTAATGTTGAAGTCGTCCAGGAGTGATGACAGGGCTTTTCGGGGATATGGCTCCCTTAAACGGAGCCATACGCCTCGGGAAATGAGGCTTCTGCATCCTGATTGGAGACGCACACATGGCCAAAAAGAGACAAAAAAGGAAAGATGACGGCGCCGCGTTGGATATGACGCCGATGATTGACGTCGTCTTCCAGTTGATCATCTTCTTTGTCGTCACGTTGAAAACGGCTGATACCGTTAATCCCGACATTGTGTTGGAATATGGGAAGAACGGCCCGCAGCTGAAGGCTGACGAATACAAGATTCCGCCGCTGACGGTGGAAGTTCGCCACTATTGGAAACCGACCGACTTTTTACGGGCGGCCAAGAAGCCAACGGGGCGTATTATTTCAATCAATGGCGGCGTGCTTTCGTTGGATCAATTGCGGACGGTGCTGCGCAATACGGTAGCCAAACGCGGGCAGAACTTCCCGTTGTTGATCCGGGCGGACAAGGATACCCCGCACGAAGACGTTCGGGCGGTGATGAACGCGTGCAATGAAGCCGGCGTTTGGCGTGTTTCGTTCCTCGCGATGGTTCAGCCCGGGGATTCCGCAAACGCCAAGAAGTAACCGGAGAAGACCTATGGCCAAAGGCAAAAAAGTTTCAACGGGCGATGGCGCTGCGCTGGATATGACGCCGATGATCGATGTTGTTTTCCAGTTGATTATCTTTTTCGTGGTTACGCTGAAGCAGGAAGATATTCTTTCGCATCTGGATGCGATGGCTCCGGCGCCTGATTCCAAGGCTAAGCCGGAAGAAAATATCGAGATGGTAACCATCGATATATACAACCCGAAAACACAGCCTGGGGAAGGGTTTCTCTTCAATAAGATGCCTGTCCGCTACAATCAGCTGGATACAGAAATTCGCCGGGCTGCACGCAACAACAAGGGCTCTACGGTTCTTTTGCGCTGCACCAAAGATTCGCCGCACTCTCTGTTGATTAAGGCGTTGGATCTGTGTAACAAGCATGGTATGACCAATCTGGCTATTTTCAGCCTCTAATGGGGAGCGAGGGAAAGGAGCTCATTCATGAGTGAAGATCAGATGCCTCCGCAGGAAGACCTCTCCAAGGACGAACTGCTCAAGCTTTTCGACGAGGAGGAGCGTTCTTACGTTCAGCGTATTGGCGATATGTTCCGGGGGTTTGCAAAGCCAAAAGATTCCGTTGAATACAAAAAGGCGATGATCGAGCTCCAGCGCCTGGGAGCCCCGATTGCGGCGGTGTTGCTCATTGTTACAGCGTTTGTGGTGATGTGTACCATTCGGATTACGGTGGATGAAAAACCGCCGGCGGTCGAAACACAGGTGATTGAGCCTACGCAGGCGGAAGAGCTGACAAAAGAGCCGGAGCCGCCGCCGGAACAGCCGCCGGAGTTGGATGAGCCGATGGATACGACGGATGTGGTGGTGGATATTGATGCGCCGCCAACAACGTCTGCGGAGCAGTCGCCGCAGCCATCGCCGGTGGATGCAGTGGCCATGACGCCGTCTCCGGTGGTGATGAAAAACGTCATGGGCTCGCGTAATCCCGGACTTCGTGGCGCCAAGTTGGGCAGTTACGGTGCTCGCGGAACGGAGCGGTTGGTCTATGGGTTCCTTCGTTGGCTGAAGCTTCGTCAGGGGAAAAACGGCATGTGGAACAACGACACGGGCGATACGGCTTTGGCGCTGCTGTGTTTTCTTGCGCATGGCGATATTCCCGGGCAGAGCGCGGAGTTTGGCGATACGGTGGAGAAGGCGATTCGAGGGCTGCTGGCCGACCAGATCAAGGAGCAGAAGGAATGCTCCGGGGGCGGCGCGGAGAATGCGAACGATCCGGAATCCAAGCGGAAGGACAAGGTCGGTTATTTCCGTTGCCGCGATGCTCATAATTACGCGCATCTGGTGGCCATTTATGCGCTTTCTGAAGCGTCTGCCATGACGCGTATTCCGGAAGTTAAAGAGGCCGTAGAGCGGGCGCTTCCGCATGTGGTGGATGGGCAGAATGCCAGCGGCGGCTGGTATTACAATCTGTATGCCCAAAACCCTATTACGGACTCTTCCTATACTTCCTGGGCCGTACAGGCACTGAAGGCGGCCAAGCTCGCCGGAATTCATTTGAAAGATGCAAACGGCAGGGATCGCGTGGTGCCGGCATTGAAAAAAGCTGCCCGCGGCATTAAGACCGTTGCCAATCCAAATGGTTCGTTTGGTTATCTGAATACGCAGAAGAACCGTTCATTCGGTTTGACGTCTGCCTGCGCGTTAATTCTTCAGATGCTGGATGAAGCCGATACGGAGATGTGCAAGAAGTCGGTGGCCTATATGAATACCTGGGAGCCTTCGTTTAAGCCGAACTTCAAGGCGGCTACCAGCGGAGCCATTCCTATGGTCGGAGCCTCGCCGCAGTATTATTGCTACTATCTTTCGCAAGTGCGGTTTAATCTGGGCGATAAGAACTCCGCGTGGATGCGCTGGAATGAGGGGCAGAAGCGGCTGTATCAGGCGGCGGCCATTACCGTTCCTGCCGAGCAATCCGGGTATGTAGATCAGAACGGGAAGCCGCAATACATTACGTATTGGGGGCGGAAGAATACCAAGCAGTCATTTAAGGGTGGACCGGCGATTGAAGATAAGGTGCGCCTGATGCAATCGCCCGGTACGCGGGATGGCCGCCGGAATGGGATCCCTGTGGAGGATTTGATCAATGTGGATGCGGCCACGTATGAGTGGCATCAAGCGAAGGGTGCGCCGGTGGCGGCGAACTGCTTTACGGCGCTTCAGCTGATGGTTTACTATCGGAACAGCCCGCTGGCAAAGGGCGCCTTGATGAAGATTGAGGCGGAAGCGGAGTTGAAGATCGACTCCAAGGCCGAAGAGACGGTGGAGCTGGAGGGGTTGGACGATCTGTAATCAAAAGGGGCGGTTTGCCGGGTTTTGACGTGTGCAGCCCGACAGACCGCCATTGTTTTATCGGTGCCCGTGGTGAAGGCTGAAGGCGTGACGCGGTTAGATGGTGTTTATGCGCGAATGGTTCCGGATCCGTGAATCTGAAGCGGAGGCTGTGAAATCTTCGGGGTTGTGCCAGGTGGGAATATGGATTGGCTAGACGGGATAGATGTTAAACTGAAGAAAAAAGGGGAGGCGCGATCGCGCCTCCCCCTTTTTTTCGTTCAATGTGAAATCTGCTCTAGGTGGTCTCTTAAAGAGAGAAGCCGGGCACGAGGGTTTTTTCGCACGGAGCAGGATGCTTGACGCCATCGATGATTTCAGCCGAGACGATTTTGGCCGGGAGGCCGGAGACTTCGGCTTTCACCTTTTTGAAGACAAAATAGTCTTCGGTGGTGATGGTGTAGCGGGCGCCTACAAGAGAGTCGCATTTAGCGGCATCACAGGCGTTTGCATACGCGCCGTTTTTGGCTTTGTTGGCTGCGCCGAAACCGAATTCGCCCTGATCGGCGATGTGGGCGGTTGAGCCCCAGCAAATCCATCCGAAGAGGCAGTTGAGCTGATCGGAACCTTGTACGCGCGTATTGCTTACGTCATACTTCAGGTGAATGCGGTCTTTGACGATGCCGGGTTTCACGCAGGAATTGCCGCCATCGTTTTTATTGACTGTGATGCATCCGCAGGCCAGGAGGGCCAGCGCGGTGGTGATCATGAGTTTTTTCATTACTTTCTCTCCTTTAGTTGCCGGTGCGATGCAAGCAGAACCATTGAGGCTTTCCAACGATGTCGCGGAGGGGCGAGACCTGCGCTTTTCCACACATCTGACCGCTTGCATAACAGACGGAAGTTGAAGAGTATTATACAACGGGGGGGGGGTAACAATACAAGCCTAGTTGTACGGAAAAGGATGGAAGCGAATGGCGTAGTGAGAAGGGGAATAAAAGGTTTTGCCTCTGCAAGGTTGAGTGCCTCGGTGTGATTGCATGATTTCGTATCGCGGCGGATGTCAACGAGGCGAACGGCTAAGCAGCCTTTGGGGTTGGAGACGGCTATTCGCCTGCGGCCTTGCGGATAGAGGCATTCAAGCGGACAGGGGGCTTGTTGTGGAGGGTTGGAATGGGGTGGCTGTTTAAGTTCGGCGCGAGGTTCTGTGAATGAGGGGGCTGTTCATGCCTGTGATTTAACGCACAAGGGGAGAAAATGGGGGTCGGATGGAAAAGGCTGGAATAGCAGGGGTTTGAAGGGATTTGGACGGGATGGATGGTTGGGGAAAGGGGGCGTTGGCAATGAAGGTGAGAAGTGATTGAGTTTTTTTTGAGAGGTTATTCTCAAAGCGCTTGATAACAGATACGGGCGGTTTGCAAGGGGATTGGCTTTGCGGCCTGCCCACCCCGAGTCTGCCTCAAAGTCGGGGCGGGCAGGCCTTGAACTTGAGGCGGGGGAGGTGAAGGGTGGCGGGCGGCAGACGTTTGTGGTATAACTACTGGCGGAGTAAGGAAACAATGAAACAGGCTAAAACGTTGGGTGCCCGGCGGACGCCGCCGGCGTGTGCGCAGAAGGCGCTGAAGATTTCGGCCAAGGCGCGGTATGCTCTTCGGGCGTTGTTGGATGTGGCCTCGCATGCACGGGGGGATGAGCCGCGAACGGGAGCGGCGATTGCAGCATCGCAGGGGCTTTCGGAGAAGTTTTTATCGCGGATTGTGATTCCGCTTCGGCAGCGGGGGATTCTGCGGAGTGTGCGGGGGAATGTGGGGGGCTTCCGACTGGCGAAGAGCCCGGAGGATATTACGCTGTTGGAGATTGTGGAGACAATGCAGGGGCCGTTGGCGATACTAGATTGTCTGGCGCCGGGGGCGAAATGCCCGCGGGAGGAGAATTGCCTGGCGCGCGGGGTGTGGGCAGATGTGAACACCTCGTTTCGAAACACCTTGGCGAAGGTGACGCTAGCGGCGATTTTGCGGCGTGAAGCGAATGGGGAGCGGCCGCACGATTACTGCATCTGAAAGTTTTTTTAATTATCTCTACTTTACTAGTTGACATTCTTTTTTGCGCTGTGCTATACTTCGCTCCGTTTCTACCAACAAGGTAGCAAAACAGGAAACGAAAGGTGGTAGTCATATGGCGAAGATTTTTCGGACGGTATTGGAAAAAGTGGGCGGCACGCCGCTTGTTGAGATTTCGAAGAAGCTCAATAAAAGCGACGCTCGCGTTTTGGTGAAGGTGGAGTTCTTTAATCCGGGCGGGAGCGTGAAGGATCGCATCGCATTGGCGATGGTGGAGGATGCTGAGGCGCGCGGGTTACTGAAGCCGGGGGCAACGCTGGTGGAGCCGACAAGTGGCAACACGGGGGTTGGGCTGGCGCTGGTGTCGGCAGTGAAGGGATATCATCTGGTGCTGACGATGCCGGAGACGATGAGTATTGAGCGGCGGAAGCTGGCGGCGGCGTATGGCGCGGAGATTGTGTTGACGCCGGGCTCGGAAGGAATGAAGGGGGCAATTGCCAAGGCTAAAGAGATTGCTGAGACGCGCGGCGGCATTATTTTGCAGCAGTTTGAGAATCCGGCGAACCCGGCTTACCACAAGCTGACAACGGGGCCTGAGATTTGGGCGGACACCGATGGGCAGGTAGATGCGTTTGTGGCGGGCGTGGGCACGGGCGGCACGCTGACGGGTACGGGACGGTTTTTACGTTCGGTGAAGCCGGAGATCGCGCTGTATGCCGTGGAGCCGGATACGAGCCCGGTGTTGTCGCAGGGTAAGGCCGGTCCGCATAAGATTCAGGGGATTGGCGCAGGGTTTGTGCCGAAAGTGCTCGATACGTCGCTGATTACGGAGGTGATTCCGGTGTCAGCGGAGAATGCGGGTAAGACGGCGCGTGCAGTGGCGGCGCAGGAGGGGCTGCTGGTGGGCATCTCGTCGGGGGCGGCGCTGTATGCGGCGCTGGAACTGGCGAAGCGGCCGGAGTATGCGGGGAAGACGATTGTTGCGCTCTTGCCCGATACCGGTGAGCGTTATCTCTCCACCTGGCTTTTTGACTGAGCTGGAGCATGCGCGGCTGGCGCAAAAGCAGGGAAAGAAAGGAGCTTTATTCATGAGTGAAAAAACAGTTCATCCAGAAACATTGGCCGTCCATGCAGGATGGAACGGGGATCCGGCGACAGATGCGTGTGCGGTTCCAGTTTATCGGACAACGGCCTACAACTTCAAGAATGCGCAGGATGGGGCGGATCGCTTTGCCTTGAAGAAGGCGGCAAATATCTATGCGCGGTTGATGAACCCCACGGAAGATGTGCTGGAGAAACGGCTGGCAGCATTGGAGGGGGGCGCAGCGGCACTGACGCTGTCTTCCGGAACGGCGGCGATCTATTTCTCGGTAACCAACATCGCGGAGACGGGTTCGGAGTTCATTTCGGCGGATAATGTGTATGGCGGCACGTTCGTGCAGTTTAACACCATCTTGCCGCAGTCGAACAATATCCACGTGCGGTGGACGCATCTGAATGACTTCGCGGCGGTAGAGGCCGCGATTAATGAAAAGACGCGTTTTATCTACGTGGAAACGATCGGTAACCCGGCTCTTGGGGTGGCGGATATTGAGAAGTATGCAGAGGTAGCCCATCGGCATGGGCTGCCCCTGGTGGTGGACGCCACGTTTTCAACGCCGATTCTGGAACAGCCGATCAAGTGGGGGGCGGATGTGGTGATTCATTCGCTTTCGAAATGGATTGGCGGCCACGGTGCAGGTATCGGCGGGGGGGGGGTTGGTGCCGGGAAGTTTGACTGGACGCAGCGGGGAAACCCGCTTTACGTCGAGCCAGACACGGGCTATCACGGGATCAAGTGGGGCGAGGCCATCGGGAAGCTGGCATTCATCACACGGCTGCGCACGGTGGCGCTGCGCAACCAGGGGCCGACGTTGTCGCCGGACGCGAACTGGATCTTCCTTCAGGGGGTGGAGTCGCTCCCGCTCCGGATCGCGCGGCATAGTGAAAATGCGCTGGCGGTGGCCAAATATTTGAAGGCGCATCCGAAAGTGGCTTGGGTGCGTTATCCCGGCCTGCCGGATGATCCAAGCTATGCGTTGGCGCAGAAATATCTGCCCAAGGGTCAGGGCGGGATGGTGGTCTTCGGTATCAAGGGTGGTGCAGCGGCGGGTGTGAAGGTGGCCGATGGACTCAAGCTCTTCACACAGTTGGCTAACGTGGGCGATGCCCGGTCGTTAGTGATTCACCCAGCATCTTCCACGCATTCGCAATTGACGGAAGAGGAGCAGATCGCGGGCGGATTGCCGCCTGAATTGATACGTCTTTCCATTGGCATTGAGTATATTGATGATATTCTGGCCGATTTGGAGCAGGCGCTTGCCCTGGCATAAGAACTAGAACATTCCGGGCCCGTCTGCCCGAGCGGCAGGCGGGTTTGTTTTTGACTTAAAGTCTACCATTGTGGAAGAGAAAGGAATAAGCATGAAACAATCGATTCGTTTGGTCAAGCAGTGGGTTTTTGGCGGCGTCCTTTTATTGGCCGGGTCGGCTGCGTGGGCGGGCGTTCCGCTCAATAACTTGCAGGGTACGGGCGGTATTGCTTTTAACCCGCTGGCTTACACGGCTGGGCGGCCGTGGGGCGAGGGCGAGCAGAACGGGCTCAAGGGGTTTTTCTCCAAACCTCAGGTGGGCGGCTGGTATGTGAGCCTTCCGGATGCCGGCATTAACTGGCTGGCGGTTGGCACGGCGTTTACGCTGTTTGACCGACTGGAGCTTTCTGCCGGGTATGGGGCAGTAGATGCGCACCGTTATGGGGATAAGTCTATCTCCACCTACAATGTGGGTGCCAAGTTCCGCCTGTTGGATGAGAATGCTTTCGGCACATCTTGGGTCCCTGCGCTCGCGATCGGTGGCGTCTATAAGTACACCGATTCCAAGACAGTGGATGCATTGGGGCTGGATCATGATGGGTTTGATGGGTATCTCGTGGCCACCAAGTTGATCAAGGAGACGCCGATTCCGATTCTTCTCTCTGTGGGCGGTTTGGTCTCTGATGAAGTGGTTAATGGCGTGGTTGGGCATAATGATGCCGGCGCGGCGGTTTTCGCAAATATTGACTTCATCCCGGTGGAGCAGGTGGCCTTTGGTTTCGAATATAAGCAGGGCGTGGATGTCGGCAATGGCATTACCAACCATGATTATTTCGATGCCCATGTGGCATGGTTTGTAACGGATGCCCTCACGCTGGTTGGCGCTTATGTGTATACTGGCGACAAAGACAAGTTCTATCGCGATGGAAGCACGCGGGATCTGGGCGTTGGCAGCGGTTTCGTTTTCTCTGTGCACTACCAGTTTTAACAGCTTGTCTTTGCCCCGCATGATCCGTGTGTGATGCCGATATGAAAGGAGCTGATTGTATGGCTGAGCCTAGAACTACTCACCTGACGCCGGAGACGGCGTGGGAACTCTTTGCAGCCTATAATGAGGGCGACTTTCACCGCCATCATGCGCGGACGGTTGCGGGGCTGATGCGGCACTTTGCCCAGGAGCTTGGCTATGGCGCGGAGGCGGATTACTGGGGTATTGTCGGGCTTTTGCACGACATTGACTTTGAACGCTGGCCTGCAGAACATTGCCTGAAAAGTCAACAGCTGCTGAAGGAAGCCGGCGTGGAAGATTCCATCAATCGCGCTGTCGCCTCGCATGGGTATGGTATTGTCAATGACATTGCGCCTGAACACGAGATGGAAAAGGTGCTCTATGCGGTGGATGAACTTTCGGGGCTGATTGGCGCCGTGGTATTGATGTATCCTTCCAAAAGCACGCGGGAGCTTTCGCTCAAAAGCGTCAAAAAGAAGTTTAAGGATAAAAAGTTTGCCGCCGGCTGCTCCCGCGAGGTGATTCAGCGGGGGGCGGATTTGCTGGGTTGGCCGCTGGATGCGCTTTTTGAGCGTACGATTGCGGCTATGCAGGCCATTCAGCCCTGAGCGGGAGAGGAAGAATGATGACGATCTGTTATCAAGGTGCTCCAACTGAAACGGCTGCAGCTACAGTCGGCGCGTTCTTGGCAGAACGATTCCCAGAAACCTGTGAGTTGCTGGTGGAGTATGAGGGAGAAGCCTTCAGCGGGCAGGCTGCGTACCAATCGCTTCCCCTAAAACCCGGGGCAGAGCTGAATGTCTTTCGCCTGGTCTCCGGAGGTTAGCCATGTCTGCAAATGTGACGCTTTCTCCCGGTGAGCGCCAACGGCTTGAAGCCGCCCATGTCGGCATTGCCGGCGCCGGGGGGCTGGGTTCCAACGTGGCGCAGCATCTTGTTCGCGCAGGGGTCAAATACCTCACGGTGGCGGACTTCGATGTGGTGTCGCCTTCGAATCTTAACCGGCAGTTCTTTTTCCGCGATCAGATTGGGCGCAGAAAGGTGGAGGCATTGGCAGAAAATCTTCGCCGCATTGACCCGGAAGTGGTGTTGACCTTGCGGGACGTCCGCCTTACATCGGAGAATGCCGCCGATGTTTTTTCAACCTGTGATCTCCTGGTTGAAGCGTTGGATGGTGCAGAAGCCAAGGCCATGCTTCTGGGCGCCTGGCTCCCCTTGGGAAAGCCAGTGATCGCGGCCAGTGGTTTGGCCGGCTGGGGACACTCTGCCGCCATCACGCAGCGGCGTATTGGTTCTCATCTGATTCTCGTTGGCGATGGCACGCGTGATATCCGCGGCGGCCTCGCCCCCGAAAGTCCGCGGGTTGGTCTCGCTGCGGCTATGCAGGCGAATGCTGTCGTCGCAACGCTTTTGGGTTTACCTATTTGATCGCGCTTAATAGAAAGAGACATGCCATGAAACCGCTTATAATCGGCGGAAAAACCTTTTCCAACCGCTTCTTTCTGGGCACCGGAAAGTTTGCCAGCCCGGAAATCACCCGCGCAGCCTTACAGGCCAGCGGCACGGAGTTGGTTACCGTTGCGCTGACCCGTGTTCGCGAAGACGAACCGGAAACGGATCCGATTCTTTCCGCCATTGATCGGGATCGTGTGGAAGTGATGCTCAATACCTCTGGTGCACGCACCGCAGAGGAGGCTGTTCGTATCGCCAGGCTTGGCAAGGCGGCCGGGTTCGGGTGGATAAAAATTGAAGTTCATCCCGATGCCCGCTATTTGCTGCCGGATCCGGTTGAAACGCTCGCTGCCGTTCAAGCATGTGTTAAGCTTGGGCTGGTGGTGCTGCCTTACATTAATGCCGATCCGGTTCTGGCCCGCCGGTGCGAGGAAGCTGGCGCCGCAGCCGTCATGCCGCTGGGTGCGCCGATAGGCTCCAACCGGGGTCTGCTTACCCGTGAGATGCTTGCCATCATCATAGAGCAGAGCCGCGTCCCAGTGGTGGTCGATGCCGGAATCGGTCTTCCCTCTCACGCTGCCGAAGCAATCGAGTTGGGCGCAGATGCCGTGCTTGCCAATACGGCTGTGGCCGCAGCAGGCGATCCGGTGAAAATGGCCGAAGCCTTCCGTCTGGCCGTTCGTGCCGCGGAACTTGCCGTAGACGCCCGCCCCCCCGCGGTGCACATGACAGCGGCGGCTTCCAGCCCCCTGGATATCTTTGTGGAGTAACTCTCGGTTATGTTCCCCAAGCTTGCCTATAACGAAGCGCAGACCGAGGCGCTCATTGCCGCCGCCACATCTCGACAGGTCGAAGCCTCCTTGGCTTCGCCCCGTCCCGGCTGGTTTGATCTGCTGAATCTGATCAGTCCGGCGGCTTATTCCTTCCTGCCGGCCATGCGGGAAACGGCACAGCGCGCACGCCGCGCCTACTATGGAAAAACCGTGAGCGTTTTTGCTCCTCTCTATATTGGCAACACCTGCATCAATGCCTGCCGTTACTGCGACTTCCGAGCTCAGCATACAGGTACGGTTCGGCGTAATCTCACGCTGGAGGAGATTCGTACAGAAGCGGAGGCCATCCGCGCCACAGGGATCGATTCCCTTCTGGTCGTGGCGGGGGAAGACCCGCGGGTCAATACGGTTGCACATCTTGCCGAAGTAGGGCGTTTGCTGAAACCGCGTTTTTCGAACCTTGCCCTTGAGGTGGCGCCTCAGACCGAAGACGCCTATGCTATACTCTTCGCGGCCGGCTATGAAGGCCTCACTTGTTTTCAGGAAACCTACGATCAGGAGCTCTATCACCACATGCACCCGGCAGGCCCCAAAAGCAACTACAGTTTTCGCTTGTGGACGCAGCTCCGTGCGGGGCGTGCCGGATTTCGTCAGCTTGGCTGCGCCTTTCTTCTTGGGCTCGGCCCCTGGCGCCGCGAAGCCGCCAGTCTGGCTGCGCATGCGCTCTATCTCATGCGTGCGTGCACCACAGCCAAAGTTCAGTTTGCCTTTCCCCGGTTTTGTCCCGTGGAGGGCGGATTCGTGCCCCCGTGCCCTGTAGATGAGCGTGATCTTGAGCTGATGATGCTTGCCTTCCGGATTGTTTTTCCCCAATGCGGCATCACCGTCTCCACCCGTGAAAGCCCCGTATTCCGCGACCGCATCATACGCACGGCTGCCGACAATATGAGTGCCGGCAGCCGTGTAACACCTGGCGGTTATGCCGTGCTTGAACAGGAAAAAGCCGCGGATGTGGCACAATTCACCCTCACAGACCGCCGCTCCCCTGAAGCGGTTTATGCTGCCATCCGTGCCGGCGGGCAGGATGTTGTTTTCAAGCAATGGGATAACCGCATATGACGGTGGCTGTAGGTCTTAGCGGAGGTGTTGATTCTGCCGTGGCCGCACTCCTGCTCCGGGAACAGGGGCATCGCGTGGTGGGCATCACCATGAAGCTCTGGCGCGGTGCTTATCGCGGCGGAACGAAAGACGCCTGCTTCGGCCCCGGCGAAGCCGATGACATCGCTCGCGCCGAAGCCATTGCCCGGCACCTCGGCATTCCTTACCATGTCTTTGATTTAAGCGAGGCCTATGAACGCGCCATTGTGGGTTATTTCCGTGATTCATGCCTGAAAGGGGAAACGCCGAATCCCTGTGTTCGGTGCAACGCTGCATTTAAGTTCGGGCTTCTGCCCCGTCTGGCTCGGGAAGCCGGGCTTGAGTTTGACCGCTTCGCCACCGGGCACTATGCCCGCCTTGCTTGCACGAATGGCCGCCAGCAGCTTCTGCGGGCATTGGATACACGAAAAGATCAGAGTTATTTTCTCTATCGTCTTTCACAGGAACAGCTCGCTCGTCACTGCTTCCCGCTGGGTATGCTGCAAAAGAAAGAGGTTCGTGCGCTTGCCCGCCGCGCCGGCCTTGCCGTAGCTGAAAAACCCGATTCGCAAGACTTCTATGCCGGCGATACCGAAGAGCTTCTTCAGGTGCCTCCGCGCCGGGGTGCCATTGTGGATCGGGCGGGGCATGTGCTCGGGCATCATGACGGCTTTTGGCGTTATACGATTGGGCAGCGTAAAGGTTTGGGCATCGGCGGGGCGGGTGCTCCATTCTACGTCCTGGCCACGAACCCCTGCCGCAATGAAGTGGTGGTGGGGCGGCGCGAGGAGGCCTGCGCTGCTGCGTTTGCTCTCGATGAGATCCATTGGGTCTCCTGTCCGAAAACAGAGGCGCCTCTTCGCTGCCGCGTGCGGGTGCGGAGTGCCGGGCCGCTCGTTCCCGCTTGTTTGGAAGCCGGAGCGTGCCGCGTAGACGAGCCGCTCTTCGGTGTAACACCCGGCCAAAGTGCCGTCTGTTACGGCGCGGATGATGAATGTGTGCTCTGTGGTGGCATCATTCGGCCTTTTCGCCCCGAATCCTTTCATAACACCCTCAACCCAGGCTCTTGAAATGACCTTAGACCAGTTGGAAACCGATATCCTTGCAGAGAAAACACCCGCGCCGGCTGATGTGCTGGCCGTGCTTCGCTCTGCCTCTTCTGATGCCCTCTGGGAAAGTGCCCACCGGATTACTGAGCACTTTAAGCCCGCCATCTTCGACTTCTGTGCCATTGTTAATGCCCGCAGCGGCCGTTGTTCCGAAAATTGTAAGTGGTGTGCGCAGTCCGGGCATTGGCATACATCCTGCCAGGCACACGGATGGATCGGCACGGAAGCTTGCCTCTCCGCCGCCCGGGAGGCAGAGCGCAATGGTGTTGGCCGGCTGGGTATCGTGACCTCCGGAAGGGGGCAGCGTGAGGAGCAGGTAGACGCGATATGCGATGCGCTCCGCGCGATTCGGTCTCATACGCGCCTTCATCGCTGTGCATCGCTCGGCCTGCTGGATGAAGCTGCCCTGCGCCGGCTGAAGGCTGCCGGCCTCGAGCGGATTCACTGCAACATCGAAACCGCGCCCTCGCTGTTTCCGAAGCTCTGTACCACCCATACGTTTGCTGATAAGCTCAAGACCCTTCGCGCCGCTAAAGCGCTGGGGTTTCAAATCTGCTGTGGTGGCATCCTCGGGATGGGTGAAACGGATGAACAATTGGTTGAGTTTGCCTTTACCCTCCGCGCTATCGCTCCCGATTCCATTCCTGTCAATATTCTCGATCCCATCGCCGGCACGCCGCTTGCTGAGCGTTCCTTTCTGGAGCTTTCGCGCATCCTCAACGGCATTGCCGTGCTTCGTCTGGTGAATCCAAAAACACCTCTCCGCTTTGCCGGCGGCCGTCGTAATCTCTCCGATGACGCCGCCGCCAAGGCCATTTATGTGGGCATCAATGCCGGGATTCAGGGGCCGCTTCTCACCACACCGGGCTCCGATTATGCCGATGACCGGCATCTCGCGGCTAAAGCGGGGTATGCCACGGTTCAGCCGCCTGCGGAATAACTCGGCGCTGCGGCTGGTTCCTATACCCTCGGGGCTGGGTAATCTTGAACCCGCCCCAGTTTTGCCTTGAACAGGGGGCGGCTTTGGATGAAACCCGGGGCGGCTTCTGGGTTGAGCCTCCCGTATGAGGGCAGGGTGTCTGGCTGAACTCCGACAGCTTGAGGATGCATGAGTCTCGTAGGGGATGCTCCATGCTACGTGTTGATTCGTTGATGCAATGCTCCCGCTGCTCAGTTGACGGGGATGGAAGGGGTAGGATAGACTACGTCTAAGTCTTGAGTCGCGGTATGAAGCATATTTTTATTTGGTTTGCCTTGCTGGTTGGCGTGTGTGTTACGCCGATGGCATTGGCCGATGCGTTGCTGCGGAATCCGCCGCCGAAGGAGGATCCGGAGGAGGAGCCAGACGAGGAATGTGAATGCCCGCCCAGAGAAATAGATCATGGGTGCGTGAAGATTAAGTTGGACTTGGGGCGGACGTCGGTGTTGTCGGGGCGGCGGGCGGTGAGTTTGCGGGTGTATACGCATACAGCATCAGATGCTATTTTTACGCCTGAGGAGTTGAAGGTGGTGATGGCGTATACCTTTGATCATCTTGGGGGAGATCGGACGAACAAGAACTTGCCGGCAGAGGTGGTGTTTATCCAGCGGACAGGGGAGGCGATTCATTTTCGTTTTGCGGAGGGGGAGTCGTTGGGGATTCCGGATCCGGGGCTGCACAAGGAGTTGAATGAGCGTTTGCAGATGGTGGACGCAGAGGGTTGGGCGACGGCGGAGGAGCCCGCGTATTACGATTTGTATCCGGGGGATGGGTCGGTGTGGCGGTTTTATGCCACGAACATCACGGGGAAGTTGGGCGATTTGGTCTCGTTTACGGATGCGCGTGGACGTGTCACCACGTTGGAGGATTTCGGGATTGAGATTTTGCGAGATGCACATGGCGCAGTGTGTCAGGTCTTGACGCCCTCGCGCTTGGCGGATGTGAAGGTTTTGAGTGCATTGGCATATGAGGTGGCGATTTATCCTTTGACGGCACGGCCAGACTTTGTGGAGGGGCGATATGTGCCGCCTCCAACGGCACCTATTCGCCGTTTGACGATGAAGCAGGGGAAAGACGCGCACGAATTGCTGACCACATTGCAAAGAGGCAATGGGCAACCGCGGTGCTATGTCTATACGTTTGTGAATGGGGATTGGGGGCTGAAAACGCCTGAAGGATTGGAAAAGACGCGTGAATTGATGGAGAGCGATGATGGCGGAATCGTCCAAGCAGAAACGCTGACGCGTAAGGGTGGGAAAACGCTCAAGCGAAAGTTGGATTCTTATGAGGAGGCCTCTTGGGGCTTCGCCAAGACGCGGTCAGTTGAGGGAGAAGGGGAGGTTACGCGTTGGAAGGCGTGGAACTACTACTTTAAGAATGACGCGGCAACTGGTGCCTATAAAGGAAAAGTGAAAGAGTGTCGTGCCTCCAACGGAAAGGTTGTCCGCTATCGTTATGACGCGCAAGGTCGGAAGATTGAGACCGTGCGCACAGATGCGGTGGATTCGTTTTATGAGGAGACAACCGTCTTCTATGTGCCTGTTGCGGCGGGGGATGTTACGTCCTTGATGGATACGCGTCCGCGCTGCGTGGTCGTGTCTGAACGGGATGCCGATGGCACAATGGTGGAGGTGTCGCGCACGTATCACGTTTATCTGCCAATGCAGGAAATTACTGAGCGCGCGGCCACGGCGGGAGCGGCCTATGGTGCGGCGGGAGCCTTGCGCACGGTGAAGACATGGTACGCCAAGGAGGATACACGCCCGTATTATGCGGGGCGCTTGGCCTCGGTGCGTCATGAGGACGGCACACTCCAGACGTATGATTACCGTTTGGAGGATGAACGTTGGATTGAAACCGTGACGCAATTGCACGAGCAAGCGCCGGAACCGGTTTCGGGGAAGACTACGCGGCGTTCGACGATTTATGATCGTGTAGGAAATATTGTGGAACGGAATCAGGAAGCGTTCATTGAGGGGGCGTGGCACCTCATTGACCGTGTGCAGTATGAACACAATGCGGAGGGCAAGGTCACGAAGGAGACGGACTTCGCAGGACGCGAAACGGTGAGCGTGTGGGGTGATGCGTGTTGCGGGAAGGTGTCGGAGGCATTGCCCAATGGGGTGCGGCGGACATTTGCTTATGACGCGGAAGGGAATCTGCTTTCGGAGACGACTCTCAAAGAGGGTTCGCATACGGTGACGTATCATCGCGATGACCTCGGGCGCGTGATTCGGGTGGAGCGTGAGGGATTGAATCCGGAAACAACGGAATATGACATCTTAGGGCGTGTGGTGCGAACCGTGGATATACGTGGTGGCGTGACGCAAACGCTTTACAGCGCGGACGAAAACACCGTGACGAATACCTATCCCAATCTCGCCACGCGCATGGTGCGCAGAAACGCGCGGGGACAGACGCTCACCATGGAGGGTTCGGCGGTGCAACCGCAGGACTTCACTTACGGCCCTCTGTGGGAGCGCGTGGCAACAGGTGCGCGCTGGCAAAAGCGTGTACACAATCTCCTCGGGCAGACGGTG
>ERZ808286.139-NODE-139-length-57623-cov-5.154756_pt1 | contig 57623 bp, 59 predicted proteins | sample MGYA00521276_ERZ808286 | MGnify/ENA primary metagenome ERZ808286 (study PRJEB31516, sample SAMN03275607) | gut metagenome | biome: mammalia-associated habitat; material: feces | host: Papio cynocephalus | place: Kenya | collected 2012-08-01 ... | reverse complement strand
ATTGAACAAGCAGTAAAAGCATTTGAAACTCAAACTGCGCCTTTACTGCCGGCGCAATACAAGCTCCATTTTTGTCGTGTTTTTTATAAGTCGCTCCCAGCCGGGACTAAATTTGTCCGGCTGAATTATTCTATCACAAGTTACGTTTTTTGAGGACAGAATTGTTCGGTTTGTGCTGAAAATTGAAGGAAGATTTTCCTGCGGCAAGGATTGGAGGGGCAGCGGAGCTGTTCCGGAGCGCAGCGCAGGAATGAAGGCGGAAGCCGCAACCCCGGAAAGCCTGTTTTTTGCTCAGCTCCGTTGCGGCGGAGATGGGCAAAAAGCCGCCCTGAATGAAAAACGGCGGAAAATCAGAATTCTGCGTCCAGCTCGACCGGGCAGTGGTCGCTTCCCATTATTTCCGTGTGGATTTTCGCACCGGTCATCTTGTCTTTTATGCTGTCGGAAACGAGAAAATAGTCGATCCGCCAGCCTGTGTTCTTTTCGCGGGCGTGGAATCTGTATGACCACCAGCTGTAGACTTCGGCTGTGTCCGGGTAGAAGTGGCGGAAGCTGTCCGTGAATCCTGACGAAAGCAGCTCTGTCATTTTTCCGCGCTCTTCATCGGTAAATCCTGCGTTGCGGCGGTTCGTCTTTGGATTTTTGATGTCGATTTCCTCGTGGGCAACGTTCATGTCTCCGCAGACAATCACGCCTTTTTTTTCGGCGAGCGTTTTAAGATACGCGCGGAAGTCGTCTTCCCATTTCATTCTGTATTCAAGCCGTTTCAGCTCGTCCTGAGAATTCGGCGTGTAGACCGTCACAAGGAAAAACTTTTCGTATTCAAGAGTGATTACGCGGCCTTCCGTGTCGTGTTCCGCAATTCCGATTCCATAGCTTTGAGAAATCGGCTCGTGCTTTGCAAAAATCGCGGTTCCCGAATATCCTTTTTTTTCGGCGTAGTTCCAGAACTGATGATAGCCCGGAAGCTCCATCTGAATCTGCCCGGCCTGAAGCTTTGTCTCTTGCAGGCAGAAAAAGTCCGCGCCGAGCGAGCCGAACGCCTCCATAAAGTTTTTTCCCATCACGGCGCGAAGTCCGTTCACGTTCCACGAAATGAATTTCATATTTTGTTTCCTTTTTGGTTTTATTTTTTGTAGAATCCGTTTTCGCTCAAGACAGCCCAAGTCTTGTACATATCTTTGTAATTGTCTTTTATGAACTCTTGTATTTTTCGAATTTCTTTGTCATTAAGAGTTCCTTTTTTCTGTATCAATGTTGAGCCGTCTTCTCTGACGAAAAATTTAGCAGCTCCTTCTTCTGTAAGTTTTGAATCGCTTGCGTGAACATGAAATGCTTCAACAATGCATTTTGCGGTAAAGTATAGATAATATCCGCAGACTTTGAATTCAAAATATTTAGGCATTTTCACATTCCATATATTTTCTGCTTTTTTTAAGATAGTCCCGGACTATTGAAAGTTCTATGTCGTCCATGCTGGTTTCAAGCATTTCTCCTTCGTTTGAAAAAACTGCGGCATGGTCGGGAGCATTCAGATTTAAGACTGAAATGCCGTTTTCACATTTTGAGAATGCGTATCCGCAGATGATTACTTCCGCGTTGTCTGCCAGTTCCTTGATTTTTTCAGTATTCAATTTTCACTTCCTTTATCGGGGCTAGAAATTCTTTTTCATTAAAATGCAAATCTTTCAGAATTGGAATCAGGTCAATGTATTCTTCTGTGAGACCGAGTTTCTTGTAGTCCGCAGTTACAACCAGATAGCCTGAATCCCATTTTTTGATTTCCGTGTATTTTTTCAGCGCGGCTGAGGTTCTGAATCTTATGCTGTGGTTTTTAAAAGTGAATGACGTGTATTTTCCGCAGCTGCTCAGAACCGCATAATCCGGCGTTTTTGGTGTTTCCATGGTTTTCATCATACTACATCGTTTTTTTTCAGTCTATAAATCGGAGAGGGGCGGCTGAATTTCTACTATACAAAAATCTGTTGCAAACTTCGTTTTTTATGATTATTTTTATTGCATGAATCTTTCTGACTTTGAGTGGCTTGGACAGAACCTCCGCGCGGAAAAACTTTTGGGAAGCGACAGCGCGCCTGCAAGCATTTTTCTTCTTCAGGACAAATACGGAATCGAGCTTTTGGTCAGGGACGGATTTCTGTTCCGGCGTTACAACGGAAACGGCGGCAGAAACGGATTCGGTTTTCCTCTTGCGGTTTCTGAAAATTCCGCGCTGAAGAATGCGATTTCTTTTCTTGTTGAAAAATGTTCCGCGGAAAAAATGCCTCTCAGATTCTGCCTTTGCACGCGCGACCAGAAAAACGAGATTGATTCCTGTCTTGCCGAAAATTTTCCGGGAATTAAAATCAGCTGGAATTCCGACCGCAACGACAGCGACTACATTTACCTTGCGAAAAACCTCGCGGAACTTCCGGGGCAGAAATTCCACAAGAAAAAAAATCACATCGCGCGGTTCATGCGGCTTTACGAGAACCGCTGGGAATTCAAAACTTTTCCAAAAAACGACATTGCGGACGACATCATTTACATAGAAGAAAAATGGCTGGATGAGAAATTTTCTTCCGGCGAAAATCCTGACCATGCGCTTGTGCTTGAGAAACAGAGCATTGCCTCTGCGGTTCAATTTCATTATGCGCTGAATATCCGTGGCGGAGTTCTTTACGTTGATAAAAATCCTGCCGCGATGACGCTTGCAAGTCCGGTTTCCCCTCAGGTTCTGGACATTCATTTTGAAAAGGCTCTTTCAGATTATGCGGCGGACGGCGCGTATTCCGTGGTGAACAATCTTTTTGCGAAGGAAGCTGAAAATTTTATTTACCTTAACCGCGAGGAGGACATGGGAGTCGAGGGACTGCGCAAGGCGAAACTTTCGTACAAGCCCGACATCATTTTGGATAAATTCTACGGCGAAGCGGAGATGTGAGAGGCTTTGCCGTGGAAAAATTTCTGCTGTCATGGTAATCTGTGTCGGTATTCAGGAGGAAGTTTCGGGTGAGATATTTTTTTTCTGGACACGTTTTCAGGCGTATGGCGGAGCGGGGCTTTTCCCCAGATGTCATAAAATCCGTCATAGAAAACGGAGATGTGATAAAGGAATATCCGGACGATACGCCTTATTCAAGCAGGCTTATTCTTGGATATGACGGTATGCGCCCAGTTCATGTTGTCTCCGCATATAATCCTGCCGACGATACGGAATATGTGATTACGGTATATGAGCCGGATGCGGAGCGGTGGACAGACGATTTTACAGAACGGAGGAACTGATATGAAATGTCCGGTTTGCAGATTCGGAGATATGGAAAAAGGATTTGCTCAGGTTGTGCTGAACCGCGGAAATGCGACGGTGATTTTCCGCAATGTACCTGCAATGGTGTGCTGCGACTGCGGAGAATATTATCTTGACGAGCAGACGGCGGATGAAATTTATGCGCGCGCCGACAGCTGCTTTTCTTCCGGACAGGAAATCGCCATCATGGAATACAGACATCCTGTTTCCGCATTGTCCGGCAGCTGACCATGCTTTCAAAAATCTTAAAAAAATCCGACTGCGCGTCATGCCGGTTCTGCTGCTCATTCCGCCGCCAGAGCCTTTGGGAAACTCCGCTTTTTGACCGGGAGACAAAGGAACGGCTTGAGAAAAAATTTCCGCTTGCACGTTTCCGCCCTGTAGGGAAAGATTCGTTCACCGTTGACCTTTCAGCCGGCTACAAAACCGATGAGCCTGACGAGGAGGTCGCCTGTCCGTTTTTGGATTCTGAAAAAGGCTGCGTTCTCTCTGCCGAGGAAAAGCCGTTCGACTGCAAAATCTGGCCGCTGCGTGCTGTGAGAAAATCCGCTGGTGGAAAAATTTTTGTCGCGCTGACTAAGACCTGCCCTGCGGTGAACCGGCTTCCGTTCTCTGAAGTTCAGGAGCTTGTGAAATCCGGGCTTGGTGGGAAAATCCTTTCTTACGCTTCTTCCCATCCCGACATCGTGAAGGACTGGCGCGAAAAATTTGCTGAGGTTGAATAGATGAAATATATTTTTGAGTATGCTTCTCCGCTCGGAAAAATTTTTATCGAAAGCGATGGAAAATTCCTGACCGGTCTTTGGTTTGAATATTCGTTCGACGAGAAAAAGCACGCAGAAAATTCAGCTGGTGAGGTAAAGAAGCTTTCTGCGGATTCCGCGGATTTCATTGATTTGTTTCCTGTGATTTCGGAAACCTGCCGCTGGCTTGACGTTTATTTTTCCGGAAGAGAGCCGGACTTTACGCCGGAATTCAGAATTGAAAATCTTACGCCTTTCAGAAAACTGGTTGTTGATGAGATGCTGAAAATTCCGTTCGGTGCGACGGCGACTTACGGCGGGATTGCAAAAAATATCGCCGCGCAAAAAGGGCTAAAGAAAATGAGCGCGCAGGCTGTGGGCGGAGCTGTCGGCTGGAATCCGATCTGCATTGTCGTTCCGTGCCACCGGGTGCTTGGCTCAAACGGAAGTCTCACTGGCTATGGTGGCGGAATCAAAAACAAAATCGCGCTTCTTAAACTTGAGGGAATCGACACGGAAAAATTCGCGCTTCCCAAAAGCCGGAAATTTATGTGAGAACGTCCGGCGGATTTTTTGTGTCATGCCTTTTTCTGAGCCAGCCCCTTTTTTCCGCCTCATCCAGATTTTTCTCAATCCAGCCGTAAACTTCCGGCATGAATTCCTTTACGATGCGCATTCTTTCCTCAACCTGATTCCGCGATGTGTTTCCTTCGACCCAGGTGTGTCCGCCTGTCATCGTGTTGTGCAGAAACGGCTGAATCCTGTCCATGCAGGCGGCATATTTCGCATCCGCCGTGTCCGCTCCGTCGAATTCTTCCCAAAGTGAGCGGATTTCGTTCCCCTGTTCGGACGGAAGCAGGGAGAACAGCCGGTCGGCGGCAGCCTTTTCCCGTTCTTTCTTGTCACTGTTTGCGGCCGGATCATAGGCGAAGGTGTCTCCCGCGTAAATTTCGACAAGGTCGTGGACTGCGCACATCTTTACGGCGCGTCCGATGTCCGGCTTTTCCGCAGCATATCCGGAGAAAATCATCGCCATCACCGAAATATGCCATGAATGTTCCGCATCGTTCTCGCGGCGGCTCCCGTCAATCAGGACAGTCCGCCTCAGAATGGATGTCATCTTGTCGATTTCCGCCGTGAATTTCAGCAGTCTGTCCAGTTCCGTGTCTCCGGAGGCGATGAAGTCCGCAATCTGCTTTTCCGTCATTTCAGTCCGCCTCCAGGCCTGTGAATTTGAATGATTCGACGTCGAAAAGTCCGCGCGGCGTGAGCTTGAGTTTGGGAATTACCGGAAGGGCTAAAAATGAAAGCGTCATGAACGGCTCTATCTCCCGGCTTATGCCGAGTTCCGCCCATGCCGTCTCAAGCAGTTTTCCCAGTTCCTCCGCCGTCTCTTCGCCGCTTCTGTCGGACATAAGTCCCGCGACCGGGAGCGGAAGCAGTCCGAGAATTTTTCCGCCGGATACGAGCACCATTCCTCCGCCGGCCTGGTTGAGCGCGTTTATTGCGGCGGTGATGTCGCCGTCATTGTCGCCGGCCGCTATTATGTTGTGCGAGTCATGTGCGACGGTGGTGGCGGCAGCTCCGTTTGTGATTCCGTAGTTTTCTATCAGTGCCAGTCCGGTTTTTCCTGTCGCCCTGTGCCGTTCCATCACCACGAGTTTCTGTATACCCCGGTTCATCTTGCATTCAAATGTTCCGTCCTCCGAAAGGCGCACTTTTCTGACCGAACAGCCTGTAGTTATTCCGTGCGGAACAAGGCTTATCACCTTTGCCCTGTCCGATTTGAGCCGGATTTTAAGCGCGTCCTCCGAGAACGGCTTTATGTTCACCGTGTGGGTCATCGATCTGTCCGTCCTGTTGGGAGTGCTGAACAGCGGCTTTCCGCCCCTGGCCTGTAGAATTCCGTCGATAAAAACCATTTCCGCATCGAAATTCTCAAGATTCTTCCATAATACGAGATCCGCCCGGAATCCCGGGGCAATCAGTCCCTGATTTTTGAGGCCGTAACATTCCGCCGTGTTTATCGTCGCCATCGCAACCGCCGTGAAAGGATCAAGCCCTCCGCTCACGGCGATTCTGAGATTCCCGTTTATGTGGCCGGACTTTATTATATCCTGCGGATGCTTGTCGTCCGTGCACATCAGACACCGCCTGGAATTCGCCCCGGTCACCGCCGGAATGAGCGACTTCAGATTCTGCGCGGCCGATCCCTGCCGCAGCAGCACATACATTCCTTTTTCTATGCGCTCGGTGACTTCTTCCGGCGCCGTGCATTCGTGGTCGGTGGTGATTCCGGCCGCCCTGTATGCGGACAGCAATTTTCCGGAAAGCGACGGAGCGTGTCCGTCCAGAGTTTTTCCGCTTCTGAGCGACACCAGAATTTTCTCCAGAACGGAGCTGTCGCAGGCGCATACACCCTGAGCGTTCATCATTTCGCCAAGCCCCGCCGTATTCGGTTCCTGCAGAAGGCGGCTGATGTCCTCCGCTGTAAGTTCCGCGCCTGAATCTTCAAACGGTGTCGCCGGAACGCATGACGGAATCATGAATTTTGCCTTGAGCGGAGTCCTCCTTGCTGAATTCATCATGAAATGGATTCCGTCTGCTCCCTTCACGTTGGCGATTTCGTGCGGATCCGCAATCACGCAGGTGGTGCCCTTGGGAATCACCATCGCGGCGAACGCTTCCGGTGTGCACATCGCGGATTCTATGTGCACGTGCGCGTCGATAAGGCCCGCCGTGGCGAAAAGTCCGTGTCCGTCAATTTCCGTGATTCCGCTGTATTCACCGCAGCCTGCGATTGTTCCGTCTTGAACCGCGATGTCTCCTTTTTCCGCGGATTTTGTGAGCGGATTCACAATCCGGCAGTTCTTTATCACAAGTTCCGCCGGAATTCTCCCGGTGGCGGCATCTATCAGTCTTTTTAGTCTTTCTGCTTCTGTCATTGCACGTTTTCTCCGGAATTCAGGCTTTTTCCCTCCTCTCCAATCAGTCTCATCACCTCGTCACGGCGCAGCGGTCTGTTTGCGTCGTATTTCCGCCGGTTCTCCTCTATCTCGTCCCGGCTCCACAGCTTTCCGCTGTTCATTCCGGGGCAGTCGGCGGCGCAGCTCTCCCAGGTTTCCCTGTCGCGCAGCATCCATGACCAGAACGGATAAGTCGAGCACTGGACGGGCCTTGCTCCGTACGCCGTGCAGCCGTTGTCCCATAGGATGCAGTCGTAGTTCTTTTTTTCCAGAAGGGCAAGAACTTCTTCTCCGTAATAATAGTCCGCCCACCGGCAGTATTTTTCGACGAATGTCCCGATGTCTGCGGCAAAGAATTCGCACAGTTTCTTCAGGTCGCGTTCGGAAAGGTAGACAAATCCCGGTGAATGTCCGCAGCAGAAGGAGCATCTTCTGCACGAGAAATTCAGGCCTTCGTCATAGAATTTTCCGCTTCCGTCATTATTGTCCATGTTGAATTTTCTCCATTTTTTGAGCACGTCGTTTCTTCCATAATACCACAAATTCCGCGCTGTGCGGAGCGTATCCGTTCTGTACGGCGAATTTAATTTACTTTTTGATTTCTGGTGTTATAATTTGAGGCATGGAAAACGAGTTCAAGAAAAATCTCAGGCCTGTCATTCATGTTGACAGTGAAAAATGCGTCAACTGCCAGCGTTGTATCGCCGTCTGTCCGGTCAAGATGTGCAACAACGGCTCCGGAAATCATGTGGATCTGGACGAAAACCTCTGTATCGGCTGCGGAGCATGTATTCAGGTGTGCGGTCACGGCGCCAGAACCGGAATTGATGACTCGGAGGCGTTTTTCTCCGACCTGAAGTCCGGAAAGGGAATTGTCGCTGTTGTCGCACCGGCCGCCGCCGTGACCTTTGAGGGAATGGATCTTGAGCTGAACGGATTTCTGAAATCACTTGGTGTCCGCGCCGTGTTCGATGTGAGTTTCGGCGCCGAGCTGACCACAAAATCATATATCGAATACATGAAGCGGAAAAAAACGGACTGTATAATATCACAGCCTTGCCCCGCGCTTGTCACATTCATAGAAATATATCATCCGGAACTGATTCCGTATCTTGCGCCGGTGGACAGTCCCATGCTCCACGTGATGAAGGCGATCCGTGAATTCTATCCGCGGTATTCTGACTGCCGGATTGCCGCAATATCTCCGTGCTATGCGAAACGCCGTGAATTCGACGCGACCGGAACCGGTGATTACAATGTCGCCATGGTTTCGGTCAAAAAATATCTTGAGGACAACAGGCTGAATCTGTCATCGTTCGGAAGAATTCCTTATGAAAATCCTCCTGCGGAACGCGCCGTGCTTTATTCCTCTCCGGGAGGACTTATGCGGACGGCGGAGCGTTTTGTTCCGGGAATTTCCGAACGAACAAGGAAAATCGAGGGAAATCCGAAAGTCTATGAATATCTGGCTGATTTTGCGGAGGAGAACAGCGGACGCAGACCGTACTATACGCTGATTGACTGCCTGAGTTGCGAGAACGGATGCAACTGCGGAGCCGGAAGCGGAAACTGCGGAATGCATCTTGACAGAATGGAGCGTTTTGTGGAGGACCGGATGCGCGCCCGGCGGGAACTTTGGAGGTCAAAGGGACATTCCGAAAAATCCGCGCTGAAAAAGCTGAACAGGATGATAGATTCCTACTGGAGGCCGGAGCTTTATTCACGGACGTACACAGACCGTAGCCGGTATTTCAGCGGGCATATAAAGACACCGTCCGCAGATGAGATTCAGAAGATAATGGCCGATATGCACAAGCATGGAAGCCGGGATATTCTGAACTGCGGCTCCTGCGGATACGATTCCTGCAGGCAGCTTGCGGTTGCGGTTTTTAACGGAGTGAACCGTCCTGAGAACTGCCGTCATTATCTTGACATCCAGAAGGGGATAACTGGCGAGATTCACCGCGAGGAGCTGCGCAATTCGGTGAGAAAAGTGGCCGAAACAAGCGCGGACCGTCTGAGCGAGGCCGAGTCCGACATAGCGAAACTTGTCGAGGTGTCGCATGACATGTCGCGGAGCGTGGAGGCGGCATCCGCCGTAATCGGAAAGATGATAGAAGGAATCGGTTCAGTTGACGGAATTCTGAGCCGCAACACCGAGGCCGTCTCCGGACTTGACGCGGCCACCCGCGAGGGACAGACCAACATCGAGAAGATAACGGCTCTTGTCGGCGACATAGAGGAGAATTCCCGCGGACTTGAGGAGATGAGCGCCGTGATAAGGCAGATTGCCGGGCAGACGAATCTTCTTGCCATGAACGCCGCCATTGAGGCTGCCCATGCCGGAGATTCAGGCCGCGGATTTGCCGTCGTAGCCGAGGAAATCAGAAAGCTTGCAGAGAATTCCGGCAAGGAAGCCAAGATGATTTCAGATGTCCTGAAGAAGGTCAAGGCTCTGATAGACTCCACGTTCACCACCACCGGGGAGGCTTCCGGCGGATTCAAGAAGGTGGTGGAGCTGTCCAGAACTGTCGTCGAGCAGGAATTCAACGTAAAGAATGCGATGTCGGAACAGAGCGCGGGCGGAAAGCAGGTGCTTGATGCCACTGCCGCAATGAACGGTCTTGTCAGAACCGTGATGGATGCGGCGGAGAAGCTTCAGGCCGACACACGGCAGATAAGGGATAACATAAGGAGCATGGGCGCGGAGTAGAATTTTCCGGAACGGAGCCTTCCTTTGGAGATTTGTACAATAAAATTATCGGAAAATCCGCTGTTTTTTTACATTCACGCTGATATTATTCAGGAATGAGAAAACTGAATTATCAGCATACGGTGTATGCCTGTTTCGCCGGATATATTGTCCAGGCGGTTGTCAACAATTTTGTTCCCCTGCTTTTCATCACTTTCAGCCGGGAATTTTCAATTCCGCTTGAGAAGATGACTTTTCTTGTGACGTTCAATTTTGCGGTCCAGCTGATTGTGGATCTGGCCTCGGCATGGTTCGTGGACAGAATCGGATACAGAATTTCGCTCGTGGCGGCGCATCTTCTGGCCGCCGCGGGACTTGCGATGCTCACCTTTCTTCCGGGGCTTGCAGGGGATCCGTTTGCGGGGCTTCTGTGCTCCGTGATGGTCTATGCCGTCGGCGGCGGTCTGCTGGAGGTCCTTGTAAGTCCGGTGGTTGAGTCCTGCCCCACGCAGAACAAGGAGAAGACGATGAGCCTCCTTCATTCGTTCTACTGCTGGGGACACGTGGGCGTTGTTCTTGTATCGACCGTTTTTTTCAGGTTCGCAGGAACGTCCTGCTGGAGAATTCTCTGCCTTGCCTGGACAGCTATTCCGCTCCTGAATCTTCTGCTTTTCACCGCCGTTCCGCTTGCTCCGATAACAGGAGACGGGGAGGCCGGACTTTCCGCTTCCCGGCTTTTCAGGATGAGGATTTTCTGGCTTTTCATGCTGATGATGCTGTGCGCCGGAGCCAGCGAGCAGGCGGTAAGTCAGTGGGCTTCCGCGCTTGCTGAGAAGGAATTTGGAATCTCCAAGACGACCGGAGACCTTGCCGGACCGATGCTTTTTGCCGTCTTTATGGGAAGCTCGCGCGCGTTCTACGGAAAATTTGGCGACAGGATTAATCTGGGCAGTTTTATGAGGATAAGTGTATGTCTCTGCATAATCTCCTATCTTATTGTGGCGTTCGTTCCGGTGCCGGCATTTGCCCTTGCCGGCTGCGCCCTGTGCGGACTTTCCGTTGGAATCATGTGGCCGGGAACTTTCAGCATGGCCGCCGCATCTGTCAGGCGCGGAGGAACCGCGATGTTCGCATTCCTTGCTCTTGCCGGTGATGTCGGATGTTCCGCAGGCCCCACGGTTTCCGGACTCGCCTCCGGATTCTTCGGCGGAAATCTGAGGCTTGGAATCTTATGCGCCGTGATTTTTCCTGTCCTCATGCTTGTCCTTGCTTTTACCAGACGGAATTCCGCGGATTCACAGGCCGACAAAAAATGACAGCCCGGAAAGCAGAAGCGTCCTTGTGGCGGAACTGAGCTGTCCTTCCTTTAAGGCGGCCTCTCCGGACCCCGCAAAGTCAAGCGGAATTGGAACTGATTTTCTTATTCCTGCCACAATTCCGCCGGGTAATTTTGCGGTAAGGGTGAGCGACGGTACGACCAGCGCATATCTTCCGTTTGCTTCAAAGTTAAAATTCCATTTCTGCTTTATTTTTATCAGCAGCAGTCTTATGTCACATGATGGTTCTGCAAGGGAATTTCCGAGCGGCATGAACATGAAGTCTGCTCCAGCTGACCACAGAAATATTTTTCTCTCATGCCGGAAGTCTATGCCGGCCGCTGCAATTAGAAATATGTCATCCAGATGTATCTCCGCATCACCGGATGCCGTGCGCGCATCCGCATTGCCGGACGTGAACACAACGCCTCCTCGGAAATTGACTGAGTATTTCCCGAATATAACGGAGTTTGCATAGGCGAATGTGGCTCCTCCCTGAAATCCGGATGAGAGTATTTGCTCTGATGATTCTGAGACAGCCCTGATTTCCGCAACAGCTCCGCCTAAAAAGAATTTTCCGGCCGGAGAATTTATTCTGGCGGCTGTAGCAAGAATAAGCGGCAGTTTCGGGACGGCACGGAATCCCCAGAATACTCCGTTTGTCATATTTGCAAAACCGCCTGTGAATGACAGTTTTAATCTTGAATTTCCGACGGACGGAAAATCGGCTCCTGCCGTAAAAAGTCCGGCTCCTCCGTTTTCTATCGAGACCGTCTCCAGAACGGAAAAGTTTTTTATGCCGAACATGGAGAATTCCGTTGTAAACAGGATTGTTCCTGCCGCAAAACAGAATTTTCCGGAAAGAAATTCCATATCAACTGAACACATGGGCATTGCCGAGGATACTTTTCCGCCCGAAAGCGAGAAAAAAGTGTCTCCTGTGGCAATGTCAGCTTTCGCCGTTGAATATCTTATTCCGCCGGTTTCCGTCTCAACAATGTCGGATATTGCCGCCTCTGCATGGAAATTCTGCGCGACAGACGGAAATTCCATCGCAGCAAGTAGCATTATGGTTGGAAAGAATTTTTTTGCCGGCGGAAACATAGTTATTTTAGTTGCCGCTGAAAATTTTCCCGGCTTCCTTCACGATTTTTTTTGTAAGTTCCATTATCGAATTGTAGTCGTATTCTTTGCTGAACGTCTCTTTTCCGTCAGAATCCGTGACTTTAAGATTCAGGCTGTTCTTCTCCGAGTACAGAAGACCATAGATGTTGTAATTCATCAAGTTTTCCCAGAATTCTCCCAGGTTCTCCTTTGTGTATTTCTGTTCGAGTGAAAGCGACAGTTTTCCACCGGGGCATGATTCCGTTCCGTCCACGCTGACCCATATTCCAGACGTACTGCTGCACAGGAATTCCCTGGCTATTTTCTGTGCATATTTCTGCAGCACATCACCCCGTTTTTTGTTGTATTCCTTAATTAGTTTTTGATATTCTATAACATATTTGTCAAAGTCGTCATAATACTCATATTCTGGCCCTTGAAATTGAATTTCGCCGATTTCTTTGGACATGGTCAGAATGTTGATTCTGTTTTCTTCTGTTATGTCAGCATTGAAAGAAACTTTACAGCTTGTTCCTAAGGAATTCACCGGAAGATTTAGTTTTTCTGGAATATACAGTTCTTGGAATCCGGTCTGATTCAAGGCTTCCATCAGAGTTTTTATCAGACTGTTAATGTCATTCACATTCATGCTGACTCTGAAGTCGATGTTTCCCTTGGCGTAGCTGTCGCTTCCTGTTGCATTCTTATTTGCGTTGATGTTTCCGTCCAGATAAAGTTCCGGAATTATTACATATCTGTCAGCTGCGTTTATCAATGATGAGGCTTCTTGTCCGTGACCGCCAAAAAGCATGTCAAGAAAGGCTTCATAGCTGAGCGTTTCAGCGCTGTCAGAATAAATGCTGTTCACATGGTTTGTTATATCCATCGCAGAAGAAAACGCCGTTTTTGGAGTTATGTCTTTGAGGTCTACCTTTTTTTCAAAATTCAGGTCGGTTTTATATCCTTCATCCACAAATCCTCTCTGCAGGTTTTCCCAGTTAGCAAGGTCTTTTCCTTCTCCGGCAGTTATGTATGCATCGATAAGCGCTTTGAGCTGCTCCGTAATCTCGGACTGGCTTGCAGCACGTGATGGGGACGTTGATACTTCCGTGGTGACGATACCAGTCTCTTTGGCGAATGCGTAGTACTGTCTGATTACGTTCAGCACGCAGTCAACTAGGTCATCCTCGCTTTTTATGTAGTTGCCTGCTGCTTCCGTCTGATTGCCTCCTGTGGTTCCAGACGGATTTTGCCCTGATTGACCGCCGGTAGTCTGTTCCGTACCTGCGTCCTGATTCTGCTTTGTCTGACCGGCCGGATTCTCACATCCCGCTACAATCATTACGAATGCGGCAGCGGATATGGCTGCAAAAAGAATTCTTGATTTTTTCATTTCTTGCTCCAGATTAAAATAGTGTCTTATTTTACCCCCCCCCCTACTGTACTGTCAAGGCGGTGTTTTTCTCCTTGTGGCGGCAAAACTGTTTTTGTGCTAATCTTCTGTAAAAACCAGAAGAAGGCGGTGGATTGATGTCCAGGCAGATGATAATGGGAAACCAGGCGGTTGCTCTCGGCGCGCTGAAGGCTGGAGTCGGACTTGTGTCGGGTTATCCCGGAACTCCCTCCAGTGAGATAATAGAATTTGTTGCGAAATACCGGCAGAAAACCGGAGTATATGTGGAATGGTCGGTGAACGAGAAGGCCGCCGTCGAAGTTGCGGCCGGAGCGAGCATTGCCGGTGCGCGCACGCTTGTGACCATGAAGCAGGTCGGCCTGAATGTGGCCGCTGATCCGGTGATGTGCCTTTCGTACGTCGGAATAAAGGGCGGAATGGTGATTGTCTGCGCCGACGATCCGGGGCCGATCTCAAGCCAGACGGAGCAGGACACGCGGACATTCGGCTCGTTCTCCAAAATTCCGGTTCTTGATCCTTCGTCGCCTGAGGAGGCGTTTCTGATGGTTCAGGAGGCGTTCGTGATTTCCGAGAAATTCCGGACGCCGGTTCTGCTGCGTCCCACGACCCGTGTTGACCATGCGTATCAGTCGATGGAGATGCCGGAGCTTGAGCCTTGCCGTCCCCATGATGAATTCAAAAAGGATTCTTCGCGCTGGGTGATTTTTCCGCGCCTCTCGTATATGAACCATAAGCGGATTTTTGAGCGCAATCTGTCGGAGCTTCCGGAATTCTTTTCGGCCGGAAGACTGAATCCTGTCGAGAACGGTGGCGGCGGAAATCTTGGCATTGTCTGCGGCGGAATAAGCTATGCCTATGTGAAGGAGGCGCTTGAGCTTCTGGGGCAGAGAGATGTTCCTCTTATGAAAATCGGAACACCGTATCCGTTTCCATCTCCGGCCGCCGAGGAATTCATGTCCGCGCGGACCCATGTTCTTGTCGTAGAGGAGCTTGATCCGTTCATAGAAGAGAATCTGCTTGTCGTGAAGGCACACGGAAATCTTTCGTGCTGTGTCCATGGAAAATTTGACGGAATGACCTGCGCCGCCGGTGAGAATTCCGTCGCGTCCGTTATGGAGAATATCGCATCCTTTCTTTCGGTTCCTGTTCCCAAGCTGCCGTCGCCCGCTCTTCCTCCTCTTCCTGTGCGTCCTCCTGTTCTTTGCGCTGGCTGTCCTCACCGTGCGAGTTTTTATGCGGTAAAGCAGGCGATGAAAGGCGAGAAGACTGTCTATTGCGGCGACATCGGATGCTACACTTTGGGAAACGCCAAGCCGCTTGATATGTGCGACACTTGCCTTTGCATGGGCGCGGACATAACTATGGCGCAGGGATTTTTTCATGCGGAAAATGACAGGCACTGCTTTTCATTTATCGGCGACTCGACTTTCTTCGCTTCGGGAATCACTGGCGTTGTCAATGCGGTCTACAATCAGGCGCGTCAGACAATCTGCATTCTGGACAATTCCACAACTGCGATGACGGGACATCAGCCTCATCCTGGAACAGGCGTTACGATGATGGGCGAAATCACGGAAAAAATCAGCATCGAAAAAATCCTCAAGGCGGTTGGAGTTGAGCCAGTCGTTACGGTAAATCCGTTTGTCTTGGAAGAAAGCATTGCGGCGGTAAAGGAATGCGATTCGCACGAAGGAGTCAGCGCGGTGATTTTCAAGTCTCCGTGTATCGCACTTTTGCGCAAGGAAGAATTCAAGGAATTTAGAAAGCCTGCTCTTTACGTTGAAAATGAAAAATGCGTCGGCTGCAAAAAATGCATAAACGAAATCGGCTGTCCTGCGCTTGGCATGAACGGCAAAAAAGCTCAGGTTGATTCATCGCTCTGCACAGGCTGTTCATTGTGCTCGCAGATTTGTCCGGTGGACGCGATTGCTTCAAAAAATTAAAGGCGGAAAAAAATGAGTGTGAATATCTTGATATGCGGAATCGGCGGACAGGGAACTGTTCTTGCCGCTAAGCTGGTCTCCGGCGCTGCGATGGCGGACGGAAAAAATGTTCTCTCCGCTGAGACAATCGGAATGGCTCAGCGCGGCGGCTCAGTCGTAAGCCACGTCAGAATCGGTGAAAACTGCTGGTCGCCCCTGATTCCGCTCGGCCAGGCGGACATGATGATTGCGTTTGAGCCGTGCGAGGCTGCAAGAAATCTTCCATATATGAAGGCCGGCGGCACGGTTGTCGTGAGCACGGCGGCTGTTCAGGGTGTCGCGGCGAGTCTCGGCGGAAAAATTTTCACTGCCGGCGAAATGCTGGAATCGCTTTCCGCCGCCGGAATGAATGTGGTCGCTGTCGATACGGATGCGGCCTGCCGGGAGCTTGGAAGTACGCGCGTCGTGAATATGGTTCTTCTTGGGGCGGCCTGCGGGACAGGAATCATCCGCCGTGAGAATCTCATTCCGGCAATAGAGAATTCAGTCCGGCCGGAGTTCGTCGGGTTGAACATAAATGCGCTCGGCTGGTTCTCCGCGAATAACGGATGACTCCGGTCATTTGTTGAGCATTTGTGTGTTCCTGTTGACAGAAATATACTTATAAGTTACTATGTGAAGAAACAGACATTCAGGTGGAGTATATGCAGATTACAGAAAAACAGCTTGGACAGGTGCGGAACCAGATCCGGCGCGTCAAGATGTGCGGAAATCCCTTTTATGAGGAAAAATTCAGGGATATAAATCCGGAGGACATAAGGACACAGGCTGATTTCGAGCGCCTGCCGTTCAGCTCAAAGCAGGAGCTGCGTGATGCCTATCCGCTCGGACTTGCCGCCGTTCCGGAGGAGCAGATTGTCAGAATCCATTCTTCCAGCGGAACGACCGGAACTCCGGTTATAATTCCCTACACGCAGAAAGATGTTGACGACTGGGCGCTCATGTTCGCGCGCTGCTATGAGATTGCCGGAATCACGAGAAAGGACAGAATTCAGATTACGCCGGGCTACGGACTCTGGACCGCCGGAATAGGATTCCAGCTCGGCTGCGAGAAGCTCGGCGCGATGGCCATTCCGATGGGACCTGGAAACACGGAGAAGCAGCTGCAGATGATGCGCGACCTGAAGTCAACCGTAATCTGCGCCACATCCTCCTATGCGCTGCTTCTTGCCGAACAGGTCGAGAGCCGCGGAATCCGGGACAAGATATGCCTCAGAAAGGGCGTGATCGGTTCCGAACGTTGGGGCGACAAGATGCGCGCGCGTATAAAAAACATCCTCGGAATCGAGCTTTACGACATTTACGGTCTGACCGAATGTTACGGGCCCGGAATAGGGATAAGCTGTCAGGAGCAGGACGGAATTCATATTTTTGACGATTTTGTCTATGTCGAGATTTTGGATCCGCAGACCGGACTTCCTGTAAAGGACGGTGAGCTTGGGGAAATCACCCTGACGACGCTCGTAAAGGAGGGCGCTCCGCTGTTCCGCTTCAGGACCCATGACCTTGCTGCTTTTGTTCCTGGCGCGTGTCCGTGCGGCTCGCCCTATCCGCGAATAACGCCTATCCTCGGACGGAGCGACGACATGGTGAAGGTGAAGGGGAATATAATTTTTCCCGGAACAATCGAGGACGTGATAAAGTCTGTTCCCGGAACGTCAAGCGAATACCGCGCGGTGATAGAGCACGCCGGCGGAAAGGACGAGATGACGCTGACGGTTGAGGTGGAGGGCGGAACCGACAGGACGGAGGCCGCGCTGACAATCGCGCTGAATTTCAAGTCAAAATACAATCTGACTCCAAAAGTTCAGATTGTGGGCGAGGGGGAGCTTCCTCGCAGCGAGAAGAAGACGAAGCGCATTGACGACAGGCGCTTCAGCTGAGCCGGATCGGGTCGTATTGGAGGAATTTTTATGTACAGTCTTATACTGCTTCTTGTTTTTCTTGTCGTGATGATATGTGTCGGAATCTGGGGAATGAGAAAGACCGCCACGCTGAACGACTTTTTTCTTGGCGGCCGCAGCGTAGGTCCCTGGATGTCCGCATTCGCCTACGGAACGACATATTTTTCGGCGGCGGTTTTCATCGGCTTTGCCGGAAAGCAGGGCTGGGGCTTCGGATTCCAGTCGCTTCTGATTGGCGCCGGAAACGCCCTGCTTGGAGCCTGCGCCGCCTGGATTCTTCTTGCCGGCCGCACAAGGCGTATGACGCAGAATCTTGACACCATGACGATGCCGGAATTTCTTGAGGCGCGATATGGAAGCGACCATATAAAGATGATTTCCGCTGTCCTGATTTTCGTGTTCCTGCTTCCGTATTCCGCATCCGTGTTCAAGGGGCTTGGGCATCTGTTTGAGTCCACGTTCAACATATCGTTCGATCTTGCGCTGGTGATTCTTGTGGCGATTACCGGAATTTATCTTGTTCTCGGAGGATATTTCGCCGTCACCCTGACCGACTTTATCCAGGGGTTCATTATGCTCGGCGGCGCTGTTCTGATGGTGGTCGTGCTTACCGTAAAGGCCGGCGGATTTTCTGAGGCTGTCCGGGCCGTGAACGTGAACTATGCGGCCCATGTCCCGGCGGCTGACCGTCCGTCCGCGGTTACAGTCGCCTCGCTGATTTTCATGACGAGCGTCGGCTCCTGGGGGCTTCCGCAGATGGTCCAGAAATTCTATGCGATAAAGAACGAGAAGGTGATACCGAAGGCCGCTCTGATTACGACGGTTTTCGCGCTTGTGATCGGACTCAGCGCATATTTTACCGGAACTCTCGGTCATGTCTTTTTCGGCCTGGATACGGTTCCCCGGCTTGCGGACGGCTCCATAAACTACGACCTGATTGTTCCGTCGCTGCTGTCGGCCTATCTTCCCGAAGGTCTTCTTGCGGTGATAATGCTGCTTGTGCTGTCGGCCTCCATGTCCACGCTCGCATCGATGGTTCTGGTAAGCTCATCCGCAATAACGATAGACCTTTATAAAGGATATATGCACAGGGATGTGGGCGAGAAGCAGTCCGTCGCTATGATGAGGATTCTGAGCGCGGTGTTCATTCTAGGCTCTTATCTGATTTCCAAGCTTCAGATCGGTTTTATCGTGACGCTGATGTCGCTTTCCTGGGGAGTCCTGTCCGGAGGGTTCCTTGCTCCGTATGTGCTCGGAATATACAGCCGCCGTGTCACCAAGGCCGGAGCCTATGCCGGGCTTTATTCCGGCGCCGCAGCTGCGATAATACTGACAATGCTTTTGGGCGCGGACAGGTCTCCGCTCGCTGCGTCCGTTGCGATGATCATTCCTTTTGCCGTGGTTCCTGCCGTATCCGCATTCACGCCGAAGGTTCCGCAGGATATTGTTGACAGGGCCTTCAGCTGACACGCATGAGGTTTCCGTTCCCGGTGTCTTGAGAATGCCTGAGACGGAAACCTCATGCGGCGCGTTGTATGCCCCTACAGTACGGAGATGAATCTTGCGAATGCGGCTTTTCCGTCCGCGGTGAATTTGTAGACTCCGGCGTCCTCCAGAACTTTTGAGAATACAAGCCCTGTCTCCTGCCTTAGAATCTGCTCCGCATTGCTTCTGCCGAATTCCGGATGCCTCTGGAGAATTCCGGCGGCCCATTCCGCGTGTTTTGAGAGAAGTCCGTCCGTGGCGATGTCCCTTTTTCCGCACATAGTATCCGCAAGCAGAGAAAGCTCGTTCTTCAGCCTGGACGGAAGAATCGCGACTCCCATCACCTCTATAAGTCCGATGTTCTCCTTTTTTATGTGATGAAGCTCCGCGTGCGGATGGAAGACACCCAGCGGATGTTCCTCCGTGGTTATGTTGTTCCTCAGGACAAGGTCAAGCTCATATCCGTCTCCGCGCCGCCTTGCTATGGGAGTTACCGTGTTGTGCGGAATTCCGTCCGTATGCGCGAAGATGAAAGCGCCGGCATCGGTGTAGCTCCGCCATTTCTCAAGAATATGCGCGGCGGCACGGGCGAGCGCATTCCTGTCGTCTGAATTCAGTCTTATCACCGACATCTGCCATCTGAGTGTATGCGCCTTTACTTCCGGAAAGCCTGCGATGCTGAATTCCATGTCGTTCTCCGCGCGCGCCATCGGGAATTCGTAGTGACCTCCCTGAAAATGGTTGTGCGTAAGAATCGAGCCTCCCACAATCGGAAGGTCGGCGTTGCTTCCTATCGTGTAGTGGGGAAATTCGGTTACAAAATCAAGCAGGCGCACAAACGTCTCCGGAGCGATGCTCATCGGACTGTGGGTGTCGCTGAACACAATGCAGTGCTCGTTGTAGTAGACGTACGGTGAGTATTGAAGCCACCAGCGCTCGCCGTTCAGTTCGAGCGGAATTATGCGGTGGTTCTGCCTTGCCGCATGGTCAGGTCTGCCGGCGTATCCTTCGTTCTCGCGGCAGAGAAGACATTGCGGATATCCGCCCTGTCCTGCTTTCCCGGCGGCAGCTATCGCCCTTGGATCCTTCTCCGGCTTGGAGAGGTTTATCGTGATGTCGAGAATTCCGAACGGAGTCTCCGTCGTCCATTTTTCGTCACGGCGGATTCTGTAGCGTCTGATATAGTCGGTGTCGCAGCTGAATCTGTAGAACCAGTCCGTCGCGGCCTGAGAGCCTCCGCCTTGTTCAAGCGTGCGGAATTTTTCCCGGACGGCAGACGGCGGCGGAACCAGAAGCCCCATTATCTTTGTGTCGAACAGGTCCCTGGAGCCTGTTCCTGTGTCCGCAAAGATTCCTCTCTCCGCCGCGAAGTCCAGAAGCTCTCCGAGGATTTCCTCCAGTCCGTCCCGATCCTGGTCAGGAATATCTTCCGCCTGTTCCTGGGTCTGGAATCCATCCAGCCGGAACAGTTCAAGAAGCCTGTTCTTGATGAATGTCACGTCATCCCCGGCGACAAGCCCCGTCTTCACCGCATACCCGATGAGTCTGTTTATGTTCTCGAAAACCGTCATGTTTCCTCCGTTGTGATTTCCGTAAGTCCGTGTCAGATAAAATTGAACGGCGTCTCCTGATATACGTAGTAGTTCAGCCAGTTTGAATAGAAAAGATGGGCCGTGCTGCGCCAATATGATGACGGCGGAAGGCTTGAGTTGTTGTTAGGAAAATAGTTTTTGGGTAGAGGGACATTCATCCCCTTTTTTATGTCGCGCCAGTATTCCTCAGACAGCGTCAGCGTGTCGTATTCAAGGTGGCCGGTCATGAAAATCTCGCGGTTGTCATCGGACTTTATCAGCGTGACTCCGGCCTCTGGAGATTCCGCGAGCACAGTTATTCCGTTGCGTTCCGTCACGTCATCTTTCCTGATTGTCGTGTGCCTTGACTGGGGAATCGGAAACGTGTCGTCAAATCCGCGCAGCAGCGGTTCTCCGGGAGTCGTCCGGAAATTCATGAAAACGCCGGAAAGTTTTTTCTCAAGCGGAAATTTCCTTATTCCGTAAAGGTGATACAGTCCCGCAAATGCGCCCCAGCAGACATAGAGCGTCGAGAACACATTGCGCCTTGCATAGTCCATTATCGTGCAAAGCTCGTTCCAGTAGTCTACATCCTCAAATTCCAGCTGCTCCACCGGCGCGCCGGTTATTATCATTCCGTCGAATTTCTGTCTGAAAATCTCGCTTGACGGAATGTAGAAGCGGTCAAGATACTGTTCTCCTGTATGTCTGTACCGGTGGTTCTCCATTCTGACCAGCGAGATTTCAATCTGAAGCGGCGTGTTTCCCAAAAGCCGCAGAAGCTGCGTCTCCGTGACTTCCTTTGTCGGCATGAGGTTTACGATGGCGATTTTCAGCGGGCGGATGTCCTGTGCCGCCGCGCGTTTTTCCGTCATCACGAATATGTTCTCTTTTTCCAGAATTCCGCAGGCCGGCAGGTCTGACTGAATTTTTATTGGCATTGGATTCTCCAGAAGTTTCGTTTTCTACGGGAACCGTGGAATTCCGCCGAGTATAGCAAATTTATGTGTATTTTGCTATATTGTGCGTATATGTCTGTACAGAATGACCGAAAAAGGGCGGTGAAAAAGCTCAGGCTTCTCGCATACAGCGGAAAGTCAGATGTCGGAATTTTCAGAAGCCGGATTGACAGTGAGTTCAGTACTGTCTTTCTTCCGAACAACGTTGAATGCGCGGAGCACAGATACGGAGATGTTGACTGCGATGTGCTGTCTCCGGAAATTTATGCGTCCAGCCGGGTGATGCTGTATGTTCATGGAGGCTCGTTTGTCGGAGGCTCGCGCCGTGCATGGCGGGGATTCTGTTCATCGCTCGCGGCAAAGACGTTCAGCCGCGTCATCGTTCCGGAATACAGGCTTGCGCCGGCCTATCCGTATCCTGCGGCGATAGAGGACATCCAGACTGTTTTCCGCACGCTTTTTACGGAGGAGCAGGTGGCCTGCTCGCTGAATTCCGGAGACCGCGCCGGAATTCCGGAGATAATAATTGCGGCCGACGGTTCCGGTGCGGCTGTCGTCTGCGCGTTCCTGTTCAATCTGCGGGAGCGGTACAGGAACTGCATAAGGAAGGTGATATTTTTTTCTCCGTGGCTCGATTTCTCTCCGGAATCAAAAATCATATCGTCAAAGAAGATTTCAGATGAGATAATCAGTTCCGAGATTTTGCGCAGGAGCGTCTCCGAATATACATACAGCTCAAACACGTCAAGCCCGTTCGTGTCGCCTCTCGCTGCCGATGAGTCGCAGTTCGAGTCGTTTCCGCCGGTTTTTATACAGATGGGCGGACGTGAGATTCTTCTTGACGATGCCGAGAATTTCCGCCGGAAAGTTGTTTCCGCCGGCGGCCGCTGCGAGATTGACGTATGGCCGGACATGATGTTCATGTTCCAGATGGCCGATGAATTCCTGAACGAGCCGCATCTTGCGCTGGACAGAATCGGTCATGTCGTCACGGAAATTTCCTCTGACGGCGGAGTACAGATTGACAACTGTCCGCGGCTTGAGCACAGCATAAGGGCGGACGCATGATGGAGCTGCTTTCGCCTGCCGGCAACATCGAGAAACTCTACTACGCATGGGAATACGGCGCGGATGCCGCCTATATCGGACTAAAGAAATTCTCGCTCCGCGTCAAGGCGGACAATTTCTACGATGACGAATACAAGAATGTCTGCGCGCTGAAAAAGCGCTATCCTGGCCGGAAACTTCACTGCGCGCTCAATATTTCTTTTCATGACAGGGACATAGATGCTTTCACCGCGGATTTGGATTATTTCCGTCAGTATCCTATAGACGCGTTCATCGTTCAGGACTTGGGAATCGTTCCGCTGGTCAGAAAGCATTTTCCGGATGCGGCGCTGCATCTGAGTACCCAGGCAAGCTGCGTCAACAGTTCCGCCGTAAAAATGTACCGTGAGCTCGGATTCAGCCGTATTGTGCTGGGCCGCGAAATATCGCTGGACGAGATCCGCCGGATAAAGGATTCCGTGCCGGAGATGGAGCTTGAGGCGTTCTGCCATGGCGCGATGTGCATAGCCTATGCCGGCCGCTGCCTTATGAGCGCGTATCTTACCGGCCGTAGCGCCCAGAGCGGATTCTGCTCGCACACATGCCGCTGGGAATACGATGTGCTCGCGCAGTCCGGGCGGCTTTTCCTGCGTGAGCATCAGCGTCCGGACGAGTATTTCCCTGTGTTCGAGGGAGATGATTTTACGGCCGTGCTGTCAAGCAAGGATCTGTGCATGATAAATCATCTTGCTGACATGAAGGCCGCCGGAATCGACTCGGTGAAAATCGAGGGAAGAATGAAGAGCATCTATTATGTCGCGGTCGTCACGCGCGCATACAGGAAGGCTCTTGATGTTCTGGACGGAAAAATTACGGACAGCATGGCGGCTCCGTTCATCGCTGAGCTTGACAATGTAAGCCACCGCGAGAGCACGACCGGATTTTATTACGGACGGGCGGAAGCTGATGTCACTACGTCCGGCGCCTCTGACAGCCGGTATCAGCTTGCGGCAAAAGTCGGACGCGAACTGACGCAAAATGAGGTTGAGCTTATCCTGTCCGAAGGTCAGAAGAATTTCCGTGAATTCCGTGCCGGGCTTGACTCCCTTCATCCGGAAGCTAAAAAGGCCCGCCTTGACAGTATCAGGGAGAATCCGGACAGGGATGTCAGGGCGTTTGAGCCGCGCGCGGGATGGAGAATGTACGAATTCACCGCGCTGAACAAAATATCCGCAGGGACAGAAATAGAATTTGTGTCGCCGGAATTCACATCGCTTCGCGCCCTGCCCGGAGAATGGCTTATTGCGGATCCGCGGCGTGGAATTCTAATGAACTGGGTCTGCGACGGCCACCCGTGCGTCCTCTACACAAAACATGCATTGCCTGGCGGAACCCTTGTCCGTACTTTGGACGACGGCTACCGGGACGGAGTTATAAGGGATAACGGAAGATGAATTTTGTCAGAAGAATTTCAGCTGTTTTTGTGATGTCCATGTGCGCTTTCTGCTGGGGCGGTCCGGTGTTTGCGCCGTCCGTGCCGGAAATTTCGTTCATCCAGAAAATCAGGTACAATTTTGTTCCCGACACCAAAAACTGCGCTCCCGGAGTATCGTCGGCCGTATATTTGGATATGGATACGCTGCGTTCATTTGCCGGAATAAATGAGGTTGCGGACCGCACGGACATCACACTGAGCGCATTGTACACGCCTGTATTCGCGGGAAAAGCCGGGTTCGGACCGGGCTTGACCTATCATTTTTACAGTATGCCCGATATTTCGGTTGAGCATGATATACTTGCCGGACTCTATTTCTGGTGGCGGATTCTTCCTTCCCTTACGGTCAGCACGGATTTCTGCGCGTTCTGGAAAATCTCCGTGATACATGCCGTCGCTTCGGACATGCCTTGCGCCATGAACCGTTCCTTTGCCTTTGACTTTACGGTATCCTGGAAAATTCCGCACGGTTTTTCCGTCCGGTACTCATTCGCGACGGTTTCGGTGTTTGATTATCCTCTTTTCTGCTCTCCGGTGTTCACGCTGGAGGCTGAGAAGGAGTTTCCCCCAAGAATCCGCGCCGGAATCAGCCTTTCATCCTTATGGATAGATATGTTCACCGTAAGCTCAAATATGAGCCGTCTGAGCGCGGATGTGTTTCTGAAGGTCACGTTATGAGAAAATTCCTTTTGCTTGCTCCGCTTTTTCTTCTTGCGGGGTGCCGCTACAGTTCGGACAATCTGTTCTATTATGGAAATTCGGCCGCGAACCGCGCGCAGGAGCTGAAGGTTCTTTCCGAAAATGAATTCAGCCCCGGAACGGACGGGAAATTCACCGCCGTGGTTTTCTCGGACAGACATATGGGTTCACCCAAGGCTGAGCCTCCGGACGAGGAATTTTTCTCATGGCTGGGCGGTCTCCGTGACTCAGGTGAGCTTCCCGCTTTCTGCGTTTCGCTCGGAGATTCAACCGACCACGGTTTTTCCGCTGAGGAGGACAGCTATGCGGAATTCATGGAGCGTGTCGAATCGGAATTCGGAATTAAGGTTCTGAATGCGGTCGGAAACCATGACCTGTACAATTCCGGCTGGGACTCCTGGAGGACGCATTGCTTTCCGGGAACTTCTTTCTATAAATTCGTCACCGGAAACGGATCTGAAAAGGTCAGCTGGTATGTCCTTGACACAGGCACGGGAATGCTCGGACGGAGGCAGCTTGACAGATTTTCCGCCGCCGCCAGAAATGATCCGAATCCGAAAATCGTGCTGACGCATTATCCTCTTGTGACAGGAACCTTTCTGTTCGGCCAGCAGGACACGACGGAAAGGAATACTCTCATCTCCCTTTTTTCGGAGTGCGGGGTAATCCTGTATGTCGGCGGACATCTTCACATATATGAAGAAACGAATTTGGGAACGTACACGGCTTTTTCGATTCCGTCGTATATGTACGGCAGAAAATGGGCGCTTGTCGCCGTCAGCGGAAACAGAGCGGAACTGGAGATTATAAGCGCGGATTGAGACCGCTTCAGCCGATTTTCGTAAAGTGCGGATATTTTTTTTCCGTTTATTAACTAAGAGGAGTAAAATTGTAGCGATATGCCGGGCTTAGGTCAGCTAAAACAGTTCAATAAAGATATTCTGTCTCTTGGGGATGAGTTGAACCTCAGGGCTTCTCGCGGCGAGCAGCCTGTGAAAGTTCCTTTCCCGAAAAACATCAGCGATGCCGACGACTCCGAGGATTTTGTGCTCGGTATGCCGGAAAATGACGCTCAGACGGAAAACGGCTCCGGCCCGGATGATGATATTTCTGATCTTGCGGATGCTGTCGGCGGAGCTGCGGATGCGGATTCTGCCGGAGAAGCAGCCGGTGCTCCTGACTTCTCGTCCCTGCTGAATCCGATTAATGTTCCGGATGACGCTTCCGCCGGTACGGAAATGCCGGATCTGTCCCAGTTTATGGATGCTCCTGCCGGGGACGCTTCGTCTGAAGCCGCGGACGAGCCTCCGGCGGAGGAGCCTGTCTCCATAGCTGACATGGGACTTGATGCCCTTCTTTCCGGCGCGGCGGCTCCTGATGATGCGGACTCCGTGAATCAGTCTGATTCCAGTGATTCCGGTTCCGATGATGGAAATTCCGGTGTTCTGTCCGGAGATGACGGTTTTGATTTTTCGGATATTCCTGACATTGATGACATGGATCTTGATATGGACGGTCTTGGCGGAGATGTCGAGGATGTCCCTGCCTCCGATGTCAAGGTCGAGGATGACAATTCGCCGGTTGCGGAGGAGAATCCGCCGGCAGGACAGGATGATGCCGCCGCCGCTCCCGGAAATTCAGCGGATTCCGCGGACGGCGGTTCTGTTACCGATATGACCGGCGGCGATGCCGCGGCCGCTGAGCCGCCCGCAGAAAATGTGCCCGCTCCGGCTGCTGGCGCTGACCGGAATCCGGGAGTTCCTGACGGGCTCGGCCTGGACGACATTCCTTTTGACGACAGTCTGCCGGATTTCGGAACAGGGGACGGCTCCGGCGGAGAGCATGAGATTTTTGACACGACAGGAATGGACGGCGTGGATTTCGGCTCTCAGGACAGCGATTCCGGCGGAAATGAGAATTCCCCGGACGGCGGACTGGATCTCGGCGGAGGCGCTGACTTCCCGATGGAGGGAAGTGATTTTGAGATTCCCGGATTTTCCGATGTCGCCCATGCGGAGCCGTTCAAGAAGACTCAGGAACCGAAGCTTCAGGCTCCGGATTTTTCCGGCGCGCTTGAAGGTGACGGAACTCCGCCGAACACGCTGACCGACAAGCAGTACAGGCAGTTCCTGAAAAACCTGTCGCGCTATCCTCTGAATGTCAGGCTTGCGTTTGAGGATCTGATTGTAAAGAATGAATTCACCGATGACGCGGAATTCGAGATAATCGAGAAAATACTGAACAATGCGCCTGCGCGTCAGGTTGCCGCCGCGCTTGAGAAGATGCTTGATGTGTCCATTCCTGTCCCGCGTGATTTTGAGCACAGGACGGCGGAGGAATACGAGGCGTACAAAAAGTCCATTCAGTATCAGCTGCGGAACAAGATAATCCCTGGAATTTTCGTTGGGCTTGCCACGCTTCTTGTTCTGATCGGACTGTTCAACTTCTGCCGCCACTGCATCTACATCCCGGCAAAGGCTTCAGGACTTTACCGGCAGGGCTACGCGCTTCTCCAGCAGGAGGCTTATCCGCAGTCGGAAATGAAATTCAATGCCGCCGTAAAGTACCGGCCGAACAAAAAATGGTTTTTCCGTTACGCCGAAGGCTACCGTGACCACAGGCAGTACCAGCGTTCCGCCGACATTTACGAGAAAATTCTACGGTATTTCAATCATGACAAAAAGGCCGGGCTTGAATATGCGGCCATGGAGCTTGACGACCTTGCGAACTATGAGCGCGCGGAGGAGATTGTAAGGCGCGAGCTGCTTGACTACCATATAAATGATCCTGACGGTCTTCTGATGTTGGGTGATGTTTATCTTGAGTGGGCGACGGAGAAGGATCCGTCAAAATTCGAGGATGCACGCGAGCAGTATGCCACGCTGATTCATCTTTACAAGCCGAACGATTTGTATTTGTCGCGCATGATGCGGTATTTCATACGGACGGACAATCTCCGCGAGGTTCTCCAGATCAAGAACACATTCGACACAAGGCGGAAGAATCCTCTGGGTGCAGCCGATCTTACGGAGCTTAGCGGTTATCTCCTTGACAAGCTTTATGGAAAACTGCCGCCGGCCGAGGAATATCTCAAGTCCGGCATAGAGGGAGTCCGAGGGCTTCTGATAAAGGCTGTCAGTGCGGATCCGGAGAATCCTGTAGCCCTGTACAACCTGTCAAGATATTACATAAAGACAGGGGAGAACCAGTTCATAGAGCCGACGCTCCGGAGCGCGGTTTCAAAATTCAATTCGGTGCGCTCAATAAAGCCGCGCGACCTTTACAAATACATAGACTCGTACAGGCTTCTGGGTGAGCATTTTGTGTCGCGTGCTGATTATATTCAGGCGCAGGAACAGTTCACCGAAGGAATCGCGCTCTACACTGCTGAACGCGACAACGCCGGTTTTGCCGGAACACCTCAGATCGGCCAGCTTTACGAGGATCTTGCCGATATTTATTATTTTGTTTCCGGAGACTATGACGGAGCGCTCGCGGATTATGCGCATTCCGTGGAGCTTGGCAACGATACTCCTCAGATACGCTACAGAATGGGGTACGTGCAGTACAGGAACAGGAAATATGCCGATGCGCTGTCCTCATTCATGAAGGCTGGAAACGGCAGCTCAAAGGACAAGAATCTCCTTTTCGCCATGGGAAACACGCTTTCTCTGCGCGGAGATGATTATGCCGCGGCCGGATATTATGAGGCGCTTGTGTCTCTTCTTGACGGAGCAGTGGCCGAGCGCGGAATTCTGTTCCCCCAGAAGAATGCGTCTGAATATGACATCGTGAACACCTATCTTGCCGCGGCGAATAACTACGGCGTAACCCTTCACCGTCTTGCGGCGCGGACCGGAAGCAGCTCGCTGAATGCCCAGGCGATAGTCCAGTTGCAGCAGTCGGTGCGCGCATGGGATTCGCTGACTAGAAATCAGGATACGCTTGTCAGACTTGAGGGAAGCAACCTTGCGGAGGAGAACATAAAGTATCTTACGCATCCGGTTCCGGAGTTTGAGCCGGCTATCTATGTGGATATTCCCAAGACGCTGACAGATGCGGAAGGAATCTGAGAATGAGATACACCGGCGCGGACGGAATACTTATCAAGCAGCGGGCCAACAGCATCTTCAAGGAGATTTTCAGGAAGGCGATCCATTTGTGCAGCGCGGCTGTTCCATTTCTTCTGTCCGCCGCATATATGCCTGTGATGGTTCTGCTTGGATGCGCTCTTGTGCTTTATTCGGTCTCTGAAATTCTCCGCTGCCGCGGCGTCAACATTCCTGTCGTGTCAAGAATTACGGAAACCGCCGCGCGCAAGCGTGACGAGAACCGCTTTGTGCTGGGACCGGTCACTCTTGTCGCCGGAATAATGATTGCCGCCCTGCTGCTTCCTCTTGACAGCGCACGCATCGGAATTTTCGCGCTGTCATTCGGGGACGGACTCGCGAGTCTTGTCGGAAAGCTTGTCGGAAAAGTCGTGATTCCGTTCACCAGAGGAAAAACCGCGGCCGGAAGCCTTGCCTGCTATGCGGCTGTCTTTACTGCCTCGTTTCTTTGCTGTGGAAATGTCCTGACCGCCCTGATTCTTGCGCTCTGCGCCACGGTGATAGAAATTCTTCCTCTGGCTGATTTTGACAATCTGGTTATTCCCGTTGCAATCGGTTCTGTCTATTTCTTTTTTTTCAGGTAGACCGATGGACTCAGAATGCCCACATATACTGGTTGTGTAGTCCGCGGATATAAATGTATGTTCCGATGAACAGCGCCGAAAAAGTGACCGCCGCCTTGAGAATGTCCGTGCAGTCGAATATCTCGACGGAGCCGTATGACATCAGCCAGAATCCCGCCGTTATCGAGTCGGCAAAACCCTTCTTCCTGTTCGTGACCGAGAATGTCGCCGCGGCAAGCAGGAGCATTATAACGGTGGATGCGCTTATCACATTTCCGAATCCGTATTTCACCGAGAGATTAGGCGTTATTCCGACCGTGTTCATCGGAACCGCAATGCAGAGCATCAGTACTATTATTATGGTGATTATTATGTTCTGTTCGGCGTTCTGCCGCTGCGATTCGGTTCCCATGACCGCAAGCATGAACAGCGACAGCGGAGTCATGATGCGGGCGAAGAGGTTTATGTTCGCACAGAAAATCAGAAAGGCGGAGAATGTTCCGGCAAGGTGAAAAAGCGTTATCCACAGTCTGATGGATTCAAGCAGCACGGAGGCGAGGAACAGGGATATGAATATCAGCTCCGGCGCCTGCGTCTTCTCGAAGCTCCTGAAAATCAGATATGCCGTTACGGTGACATATAGAATCTGTATGTAGAGAGATATGACCACAACATCCGGATTGTATTTTGTGAGGAGGAAACGTTTTCCGTCATGCGCCATGCCGGAAAGGGGAACCGCGAATGTGCCGTTCAGAATCTGGAGCACGGCAAGAGTTATGTCCAAGGCCAGAATCAGAGCCGAAAATGCGGAAATTCCTATATTTATCCTGTTTCTTGTCCTGAGAGTCATGCGCAAATGATATATGTTCACGAAATATTAGTAAAGACTTAATGATAAAATCCGAAAATTTAACAGCTAGGACTGCGTTCTGCTGTCCGTAATCACGTGAATACTACGGGAGGATTCCGATGAAAAAGTTTGTTCTTGCGGCGGCGGCGTTCGCGCTGGCTTCCGCTTTTCTGTCCGCAGGAGATGTGGCGGTGTTTGTGGACGGAGGTTTCTCTTCCGACGGAAAAAGCTATGTCTTCGGCCAGTACGGAAAAACCGACGTGAAATTTCAGGGATGGGCCGAACTTTATCAGGTTGACATAAAATCCAATGACTATGTTGACGGAGGCGTGTTCAGGATAAAACCGACGGCCGTCACCTCGGACAAATCCGGAAAGGAAGTCTTCGAGGCGCTTGAGGCGAAAAGCTACTATTATATGAAGAATCTTGCCTGCGAGAAGGCCGACGTGGAGCATGTCCTTTACGTTCTTGACAACGGACAGAAAGCCGGATCCGATGAGATTGTGTTCAAGGATTTCCGCAGTTCCTCCGTTGACAGCCAGAATTCGTATCATGTCCAGCTGGTTCCGACTTTCAGCGGAAACGGAAAAAACATAAAATCTTCTTTCTATATTATGCTGGAAAAACGCAATGCATCCGGAGACGTGATTCTCCGCCAGAAAATCGGTTCCCCGCAAATCGTCCGGAATGGTGTTTCCGGGTACAGAATCGAACGGATAATGAGTGACCGTTCCGAGAAAAAACTCATTTTCGTTGTCGAGAAGATGACCGAAGACGACACTGGAGTTTCCGTAAGATATATGGTGGAAGCCGCCGAGCTTAAGGACTGAAAACGTGAATTTCCTGTCAGAAATGGTATGAAAATATAGTTCCGTTTCTATATTATAAATGTAAAACAAATCATTCTCCTCCAAAAACAAAAATGAGCCGGTGCAGACCGGCTCATTTTTGTTTCGGGACGCTGTTGCCGTTCCCGATTCTTTTTCCAGCGGAGGTTTTTATGCTGAAGAGATTTTTTTCTGATGTGAGGGCAGGCGGAATGATTGTGCTTGCGGTACAGACGGTTTTTGTCTCCGGTGCGGTTCTTGCGGCTGCGGTTCCGATTTCATGCAGAATGACAGCTGACGGAGTCAAGGTTGTTGAGCCTGACGATCCTGTTATGCCTGAACTGAGAACGGTGTCCGTTGATGACGAGAGCACGCTCAGGGTGACTTTCTCTGAGGATGTCAGTGTCTCAGACTGTGTCGTGTCAGATTCCGCCGGCAGAATCGGCTCGACGTTCAGTCACGAGGGGAAAATTCTCACCTGCACGCTGGACAAGCCGATGGAAGTCGGCGCGGACTATAATATCTGCGGTGTGGCGGAAAGCAGCGGAGGAAATTCCCTCAGCTTCAAGGCGCCTTTCAAGGGCTATAATCCTGGAATTCCTGAGCTGATTATAACCGAAATTCAGGGAGATGCAGTAAGCAGTATGTTAAAAGATGAAAAGAGTAAAGGTACTTGCCGCGCGGAATTTGTGGAGGTGTTCGCGCTGAAAGGCGGAAATCTTGCAGGACTGGAGCTTGTATGTGCGAGTGACGGGGAGGAGAAGAAATATGAATTTCCGCAGATAAAGGTGAATGCCGGAGAATTCGTGATTGTGCATCTGCGCAGAAAGGGAAACGGCTGTGAGAGCGAGACCGGCGACAATCTGAATTTGTCCTACGGCGGATATTCTGTGGACGGTGTCAGGGATTTGTGGGCGGACAATGACAGCGATCCGAGAATAGGTTCAAAAGAGGACATAATAATTATAAGGAACGGAGCTGACGGAAAAATTCTTGATGCGGCGATGTACAGAAAGGATGCTAAGGCGGAATGGAGCAAGAAGATGAATGAATTCTCGGCGAAAATTGATGATGCCGGAATATATGAATCAGGAGACGCGGACAATGCGTTTGTCGCGGATAAGAAAAGCGAAGCAAAGACCATTTCCCGCAAGGGGCTTGAGGAGATTGTCGGAAAAATCGGCCGTGGGGAGAAAGTCGCTTTTCCTGTTCAGGCGAATGCGGACTCATGGGAAATAACGGCGGCAAATCCAGGCACATTCCCGAATGCGGATGTCAAGAAATGAGACTGACACACTGACTGCAATGTGACAAGACAGTTCTCCGGCAGGAATTTTCCTGTGGGAGAACTGTCTTTCTGTTACGGACTACCGGCAGTGACATCTGCCTGGGCTTTACAGGGCTTTACATGGTGCTTGCGGCGGGGTTGTCGATTATGCTATATTGGCCGAATGGTCGAATTATTAGCTCCGGCAGGAAACATAGAGTCGCTTGATGCCGCCATCGGTGAAGGCGCGGATGCCGTTTATCTTGGACTGAGAAGCTTCAACGCAAGGCTCAGATCCACGAATTTCGCTTGGAATCAGTTTGAGGCTGCCGTCGAGTCGCTGCACCGTCAGGGAAAAAAGATTTATGTTACGGTGAACACGGTCTGCGAGGAACGTGAGACGGAACGGCTGTACCGTTTTCTTTCATATTTGAATGAGGTGGGGCCTGACGGTCTTATTATCCAGGACTACGGAATCATAAGAATGGTTCAGGAGTTCTTTCCGGACTTAAAACTTCATGCCTCAACGCAGATGAATGTCGAGAGTTCATCTGCCGTCCGGCTGCTTCAGTCCCAGGGATTTGAGCGTGTGGTTCTTGCCCGTGAGCTTGGTCTTGATGAGATAGCTTCAATAAAGAAGCAGACTGGAGCCGAGCTGGAGGTTTTTGTTCACGGTGCTCTCTGTGTCAGTGAGTCCGGGCTGTGTCTTTTTTCAAGTTTCCTTGGAGGAAAATCAGCAAACCGCGGTATGTGCACTCAGGCCTGCCGCCGTCTTTATACAGCTGAAATTCCCGGAGGAATAAAACAGGGCTATTATTTTTCCCCATGCGATCTGGAGCTTATATCAAAAGTTCCTGACCTTGTCCAGGCAGGAGTTGATTCATTCAAGATTGAAGGGCGCATGAAGAGCGCGGAGTATGTGGGAAGCGTAGTCGCGGCCTACCGGTATGTGCTCGATCACTGGCAGGAGGACCGTAAGGGAGCTGTCGCCGCCGGAAAACGTATGCTTGCGTCTGACTTTGCGCGTACAAAGACAACCTACTGGTACGGATTCGGTTCCGAAACGGAAGGGATCGAAAGCGCCGGGGCGCAGATTCTGAATCCTGATCAGGCTGGCGGAACCGGAATTTATCTTGGAAATATTGTCTCCGTAAAACAGGCGCCTGTGGAGGTCGCCGAGGCCGTGATACGCTCGGCTTCTGCTGACACTCCTCCTGAGCAGCTGCGTATTCAGATGGCGGTTTTTTCCGGGGGAAGCTACGATCCTGATCCCGGTGATTCTATAAGAATTCACAGGAAAGATGACACCGGAAGGGTCAGCCATAAAATCAGAAGCGTTGAGGAGACTGCGGACGGAACCCGTTGGGTGGATATTCCCGGTTCATTTGGAATCGGCGACAGCGTGTATCTTCTTCAGACGAAGTCAATGTCCAGACGCTATCCTCATGTCATTCCGAACGATCTTGGCAGATACCGTCGGCAGCCCAGGGATGGGATACTTCCTGTTCTGGACATAACACCTGTTCAGGGAAAGGAGCTTTCCTATTTTCCGTCCGGGTTGTATGTGCAGGTTTCGTCAATACCTGATGTTTTCGCCGTCCAGGGACTTAATCCGGTCAGACTGATTATTGAGCTGAATTCCGAGACTGAATATGACCTGATGAACCATAAGACAGTTCTTCCGTTCTCCAGGAAGCAGATTTATATCTCGCTGGATCCGTTCGCGCCTGAATCCCGAGAAGAACGGCTCCGGCAGACGCTTGATAGGCTGGTCACTGACGGTTTTGTGAATTTTGTCGCCAATAATATAGCCCATATTCAGCTGCTTAGGGGAAAAAATGTAAACGTGACGGCCGGACCGTATCTTTATACGTTCAACAGATGGGCTGTCTCCTGGCTTGAGAACACCGATATAGGCTCATTCATAATGCCCTATGAGAATTCCCGCCGTAATCTGGAGGCTACGTTCGAGCCTTCTGTCCGTCAGCGGGTTCTTGTGCCGGTGTTCGCATATCCCGCTCTTTTCAGGATGCGGTTCCGCTTGCCCGGTGACTATGACTTCACATATTTTGAGGACAAGGAGGAGGCCGTGTTCAAGGTGAATTCGACTCCGGACGGTTCATTTGTCATGCCGGAGAATCCTTTCTCCATAACGGATAAAGTGGAATTCCTCTCATCGGCCGGCTTCAGCAGAATTCTCGTGGATTTCTCCAAGACTCGTGTCTCCAGAAGCCAGATAAAGGCTGTCCTCTCGTCAATGACAAAAGGACAGCCGCTTCCGGATGTCTCCAGATTCAACTGGAAGGACGGATTCTACTCTCCTGAGAAAATGGAGGAATTCAGGAATGCGAATCTAAGGCGTGCCGCCGAGAGGAATTCTCCGGCAGCACGTCCGGAAAGGAGATCCTCACGTCCTGAGCCGCGCGGAAAGAGAAGGTGAGTTTCCTTTCCCGGCTTTTATGAGGATCGGCTTACGTTGATGCGGGCGGATGGAACGCCCCCTCCGAAGCTCAGCGTCGGGGCTGCCCGTTCAGAATTCGGAAAGTTCTCCGTCCGATTTGCGCTCCGTCTTTACCTGAGGCTTGAATTCTATGTGCTCCGCGACTATCAGAACCCTGCTGGAATTTTTTCCGTCGGAATCTTTCCAGCGGTTCTGTTTTAGCCTGCCGACGACTCTCATTCCTCTTCCTTTCGCGCCGTTTTTCTCGCAGTATTCCGCGGCTTTTCCGTAGGATTCGATGTCGAAGAAAGACACTTCCTCGACATCCTCGCCGCTTGAATTTTTGTAGAATCTGTTCACAGCGATGGGAATCCTGCACACTTTGAATCCCTTGCTCGGTTCAGACAGCTCGCACTGTCTGACCACGTTTCCTTCAATAATCACTGAATTCAGCTGGTTCATAATATCTCCTGTAGGCATATTCGCAGTGAAATGGGAATATGCAGATGATGATAGGTTTGCGACGCAAACTTTTTACTACACCCTCCTGTAAAATCGGTTTTCATCCGCATCAGTTTTTGGCATGGCCGGTGCGGATTGTTTTGCCGGAACCTGAAAATTCATCCCGCCGCTTAGTCTTGCGCCGGAATTTCAGTCGCGGCATTCTCCGGAACAGCGCGTCATCGGCCGTCTGTCCGCCTGTTCCCGCATTTAATATTGAAAAAAAAGTCGATTAACATGAAGTTCCGGACAAAATAAAGCGGAAATTTCTCACAGATGGTTCATGCGGAGGGCATATACCCGGATGCTCTGCATTTGGGTTCGTCCATTACACGGACTTGATGGTTAGTCAGAAGACTGCGCGCCTATTATTGACAAAATCTGAAAATATGTTATTCTACTTTATGACAAAAACACATTTTTTGTCATAAAGAAATTCTGATAATTACAGGTGGATTATGGCTGACAAGTACGCTTTTTTGTTTCCCGGACAGGGAGCACAGGAACCGGGAATGATAAAGGATATCTGCGGCGCTTTCTCTGAGGCGCGCAGAGTTGTTGATGATGTCACCGAGATAACTGGAGTCGATATGCCGTCGCTGCTTTGGGACACGGAGCTTTCCGTTCTCAGCAGAAGCGACAACAGTCAGCTTGCCATAACAACAGCGTCCATCGCGGTGATGAAGGCGCTTGAGACAAGAGGGATTGTCCCTTCGGCGGCCATGGGATTCAGTCTTGGCGAATTTCCTGCTCTTTATGCCGCCGGAGTCCTTTCCTTTGAGGATGTGATAAAAGTTGTGCGCATGCGCGGACAGATAATGCAGCGTGTGTGTGAGAAAATCGCTTCGGAAAATTCCGGCCATGCTCCGGGAATGAGCGCTGTCATAGGGCTTCCTCAGGAAAAGGTGATTGAGATTGCGTCCGGAATAAAGGATGTCTATGCGGCGAATCTTAATAGCAATGTCCAGACGGTTATAAGCGGAACTGCCGCCGGGCTTGAGCTTGCGGAGAAGGCCTGCAAGGAGGCCGGAGCGAGAAGGGCTCTGAGGCTGTCCGTCGCAGGACCGTTCCATTGTCCTCTTATGCAGGAGGCGGCCGACGAATTCAGGAATGCGATTGCCGGTACAGAATTCAGGAATCCAGAGATTGCCCTGTTCAGCAATGTCACCGGAAAACGCGCTCTGTCCGGAGCAGAGATAAAGGAGAATGCCGTGCTTCATCTGACACATCCTGTGAGATGGACTGACGAGGAAGCTGTCCTTGCCGCGTTCATGGATGCCGATTCCGCCGGATCATGGAGACTTGTCGAGCCGGGCGTGGGAAAGGTTCTTACCGGACTCTGGGGCAAGACGGATTTCAATGAGAAATATCAGTGCCTTCCGGTGAATTCCGCGGAGACTTTCGGGGCAGCCGCATCTGTCTGACAGGTTTACTCCGTTTTACGGATCTGCTGCGGGCTGAGGAATATGTCACGGCTGCGCGCCGGAAAATGGCATGAACTCTGATGCCGGAAATTACAGGAGCGGCCGCAGCCTTGGGCGTTATGCGCAGGACGCCGTTCATTTTATCTGGAGAATTATTTTATGGAAAAAAGACGTGTTGTGATTACAGGAATGGGCGCCGTAACTCCGCTTGGAAATACGGTTGAGGAGACTTGGACCGGAGTCAGGAGCGGAAAAAGCGGAATCGGTCCGATAACACATTTCGATGCCTCCAAGAACAAGGTGAGATATGCCGCTGAGGTCAAGAATTTTGACGCCTCGCTTTATATGGACGTGAAAGAGTCACGTAAGATGGCGAGATTCACGCAGTATGCGGTCGCAGCCGCGAAGATGGCTCTTGATGATTCCGCGCTTATGGGAAGACAGGACATTCTTGACGAGACTGGATGTGTGCTTGGAGTCGGAATCGGAGGATTCGAGGTTACCGAGACGAACTGCATCTCATATTACAAATCTGGCTGTGTCAAGACGGCTCCGATGACAATTCCAGAGCTTATTCCTAACGAGGCCGGCGGAAACATCTGCATTCAGTTCGGTCTCCACGGTCCGTGTCAGGCTGTGTCTACGGCCTGCTCATCCGGAACTGACGCGCTCGGAGTGGCGTTTGATATGGTCAGAAGCGGAAGGCTTGATGTCTGTCTTTCGGGCGGAGCGGAATCCACCATAAACGGTTATGCTGTCGTCGCGTTCGAGGTTCTTCATGCGCTTTCTTCGGGATTTGCGGATGATCCGACAAAAGCCAGCCGTCCGTTTGACAGGAGGCGCGAGGGCTTTGTCATGGGCGAGGGAAGCGCGGTCCTTGTGCTTGAGGAATACGGACACGCCAAGGCGAGGGGCGCCAAAATTTACGCCGAGATTGCAGGTTATGGTGCGTCATGTGACGGCTATCATCTTACAAGTCCTAATCCGGACGGAGTCGTCGGTTCAAAATGCATGACACGGGCCCTGAAGGATGCCGGAATGAAACCGGAGGAAATTCAGTACTACAACGCGCACGGAACCTCCACGCGCATAAATGATCCGAGCGAGACCCGTATGGTGAAAATGGCGTTCGGCGAGGAGCAGGCGCACAGACTTAAAATTTCATCCACGAAGTCAATGCACGGCCACTGTCTGGGAGCTACGGGCGCGATTGAGGCGATGATATGCGTCAAGGCAATCAACGACGGTTTTTTCCCTCCTACAATCAATCTTGATGATCAGGACATCGAGGGCGGCTGTGATCTTGATTATGTCCCGAACAAAGGCGTCGAGGGGACAATCGATGCGGCGATGAGCGCGACTTTCGGTTTTGGCGGCCATAACGGCGCCATAATAATAAAGAAATTCAAGGACTGAAGAGATGGCAGCTACAGATGACATAAAATCTCTTCTTCCTCACAGGGAGCCTTTCCTTTTTGTGGATGAGATTGTTTCATGCGACGACAGCGGAAGTGTCAGCACACGTAAATTTACGGAGGATGACTTCTTTTTCAAAGGCCATTTTCCGGAATATCCTGTCGTTCCTGGTGTGATTCTTTGCGAGACGATGGCTCAGGCCGGAGGCGCGGCGCTGAGTTTCCAGAAAAAGGTTCCTGAGGGAAGCCTCTTCTTTTTCGCCACGCTGGACAAGGTGAAATTCAGGAATCAGGTGCGTCCCGGTGATACCGTCCGCATGGAGATAACGAATCTCCGTGTCAGCAGCAGAATGATAAAGCAGGCGGGCAAGGCCTATGTCGGAGACACTCTCTGCGCCGAGGCCGAGTGGATGTGCTTAGTCGGCGCAGCGCATTAGCGCGAGCCGACGGATATGATAAATTTCCAAGCACAAACGGTACGTATGTGCTTAGTCGGCGCAGCGCATTAACGCGAGCCGACGGATATGATAAATTTCCAAGCACAAACGGTACGTATGTGCTTAGTCGGCGCGGCGTGTTTGCGCGGGCCGACATGATATGATGAATTTCCAGCCCCGCGCCGGTTTTCCGGCGGCGGGGCTTTGTCGTCTAGGATTCCCGTCTTATAGAATTTATAATCTATATACGTTATACTTCCCGGCAAAAGCAAGGCATAAGTCCTGGAGAAACCGTTTTTTTTTCAGATAGCCAATGAAAAATGGTATGAAACGGCAGTTTCCGGGCAATATTATATCCGGGAGGAAGGTGGTCCACTTATGGCAAATACAAATCAGTCTCCGGTTGACACATCGGAAAAAATGAAGGCTTTGGAGGCGGCTCGCCTTCAGATAGAAAAGCAGTTCGGTCAGGGTTCCATCATGAAACTTGGAGACAAGGCCAATGCGTCGGGAATAGATGTCATTCCGTCCGGTTCGATTCTGCTTGACGAGGCTCTTGGAATAGGCGGATATCCTCGCGGACGTGTGATAGAGATGTACGGTCCGGAGTCATCAGGAAAAACCACGCTTGCGCTTCATGCCGTCGCCGAGGCGCAGAAGCTTGGCGGTGTGGCGGCTTTTGTTGATGCGGAACATGCGCTTGATCCGGTTTATGCCAAGAATCTTGGTGTGAATATTGATGAGCTTTGGGTCTCTCAGCCTGACACCGGTGAACAGGCTCTTGAGATAACCGAGAATCTTGTCAGGAGCGGCGCGGTTGATATAATCGTTGTCGATTCCGTTGCTGCTCTTACGCCGCAGGCCGAGATCGAGGGCGAGATGGGTGATTCCCACATGGGACTCCAGGCAAGGCTGATGAGCCAGGCGCTCAGAAAACTGACCGCGATAATAGGAAAGTCTAACTGCATTGTCGTGTTCATAAATCAGATCCGAATGAAGATAGGTGTCATGTTCGGAAATCCCGAGACGACGACAGGAGGAAACGCCCTTAAATTCTATGCGTCCGTACGTCTTGAGATTCGCCGCATTGAGTCAATCGACTCAAAAGGCGACGAGGATGCTGTGGGAAACAGGGTAAGGGTGAAGGTCGTGAAGAACAAGGTCGCGCCGCCGTTCAGGAAATGCGAGCTTGACATATATTTCGGAAAAGGTATCTCCGCTTCGGCAAGTCTGCTTGATTCGGCCGTAAAACATGGAATTATAGATAAGCGTGGAGCCTGGTATACTCAGGGCGATATAAAGGTCGGGCAGGGCAAAGAGAACGCCGTCACGTTTATAGAGCAGCATCCTGAGCTGGCTGCGGAAATAGAGTCGAAAATCAGGGAGCTTGTATTCCCCGGACAAATTCTGAAGACAAAGGATGGTGTTCCCGTAAAACCGGTGGCCGCGACAAAAAAAGATTCCGATAAAAAGACGCAGAAAAAGGAATCTGTGGCGGAGGAGCCACCTGCGGATCCCTCGCTGGCGGAAGGACTTTTCTGAAAATGATCCGCGTCATCCTTGGACTGGGCTCAAACCGCGGTTACGGCGCGAATTCTCCGGAAGACAATCTCCGCGGTGCCTGTTTCCGTCTTTCGGAACTGCTTCGCGATGTCGTCATGTCATCGGTCTACAGGACAAAGGCCATGTATTTTACGGAGCAGGATGATTTCCTGAACATGGTGCTTGCCGGTTATGCCGATGATTCTTCGGATCCGTTCCTTTTCCTTGAGCGTATTCACGGAATCGAGGCTGAATTCGGGCGTGACAGGAAAACTGAATTCAGGAACGGTCCGCGTCCTCTGGATATTGACATTGAGCTTTTCGGCGGCCGGGAGATTTCTTCCCCGTCATTGCAGATTCCTCATCCGCGTATTCATGAAAGGGCTTTTGTGCTTGTGCCTATGCTTGAGATTTTGAAAAATCCTGCCGATGTTAATCTCAGGCAAAAATATCAGGAATATCTGGATTCACTTGACGCTTCGTGTGTGATCAAGGAAGCTTCGGCGTTTTCCGCTTGACAGTTCCGTTCTGAATCGTTCCTGTCGTTTCTGATGTTTTTTCCTGAATGGTGGTGCTATTTATGGAAGAAATGCGTGAATCGGTTATGGGACCTGTCATCTTGTGCGGAACTGAGGTGAAAACATCCTATAAGGCGGGAGAATTCGAGGGTCCTCTCGATCTTCTTTGGACTCTTATCCGCGAGAGCAAGGTGAATATTTATGATATTCCCATAGCCCAGATAACGGAACAGTATCTTGAGTATTTGGATTATGCGGTCCAGACGGATCTGTCGGATCTGTCGGAATTTTACAGCTGGGCTGCAAAGCTGATATATATAAAAAGCAGAATGCTTCTGCCTGTTGAAATTTCATACGATGATGACGAGGAAGAGGATCCGCGGCAGGAACTTGTGGACAAGCTGATAGAATATCAGAAATTCAAGAAGCTTTCCGGGCTTATGGAGGAACAGGAAGACAATTCGGAGTGGAATTTTGAGCGGCGGAAAATTCAGCGTGTCCTTCCCTTTGATGAGGGGGATTCGGTCTGGGAACAGATAGACACATGGGAGCTTCTTCAGAAAATGCAGTCCCTTTTCAAAACGATGATGGGGCAGTATTCAAATGAGAAAATCCTCAATATGTACGAGGAGATTTCCGTAAACGAGAAAATCACCCTTATGAACGAACTGCTTGAGGAGAGGAAGGAATGTATGTTTACGGAGCTGCTCACGCGTCCCGGAAATGAGATGGATATTATCTGCGCATTTATGGCCATACTTGAGGCTGTGAAATTCAGGATGATAACCATTTTCCAGAACCGGCTTTTCGGGGATATAAAGATATGTTGCCGTGAGGATTCTGACGGAAGGCGTTCCGATGAGTCCGAGCTTACGGTGAACTGAATATAAAGGAAGAATTTTAAGGAACGGAAAATGGATTTAAGCAGGGAAACGGCTCTTGTCGAGACGGTTCTTTTTCTTGAAAGCGAGCCTCTTACGGAGAAGGCAATATCGAACAGGGTTCAGCTTTCCGAGGAAGTTGTCGGGAAGTGTCTTGAGAACCTGAAGCTCAGATGTCAGGATGAGATGTCCGGCATAGAGCTTGCGATGATTACCGGAGGGTGGTGCCTGACGCCAAAGAAGGAGTACTGGAATGTTCTCCGCGAGCAGTACGGTACAAAGCGGGAAGGACGTCTTTCAAAATCGGCTATGGAGACGCTTACGATAATCGCATATTCCCAGCCGGTGACGAGGGCGGAGATTGAGGCCATAAGGGGAGTTTCAGTTGACAGCATGATAAGGCTTCTTGTCGAGCGCAATCTGATAAAGGAAGTCGGCAAGAAGGATGCCCCGGGCAAGCCCGTGCAGTTCGGCACTACCAAGGAATTCCTGAAGGTTTTCAGGCTGAACAGCATTGCGGAGCTTCCGAAACTTGATGAGGATGAGGAGCAGCGTTTTGAACTTGCAAGATGATGTCGAGAAGAAGAGCGGAGAGCTTAGGCTTCAGGTTTATCTGGCGCGATGCGGAGTCGCAAGCCGCCGTTCGTCGGAGCAGATAATACAGTCGGGACGCGTGAGCGTGAACGGTCATGTCGTTGCTGAGATGGGGTTCAAGGTTCACGACGGAGATTCTGTGTCCGTTGACGGACGCAGGGTCGAGCCGGAGAATTCAAAGCGGTATGTGCTTCTGAACAAGCCACAGGGATATGTATGCTCGTTGTCGGATGAGAAGGGACGTCCTGTCGCTGCCGATTTATTGAAGGAAAAATACAGCGAGAGGCTGTACAATGTCGGCCGCCTGGATATGTTCAGCAAGGGACTGATTATATTTACTAATGACGGAGATTTCGCCGCAAGACTTTCGCATCCGTCCGCCGAGCTTGAGAAGGAATATATTGTCGAGTCATCTATGGATATTCCGGACAGTCTTCCTACGGATTTTGAGCGCGGTATCCGCATAGACAATGTTTTTTACAGATGCAGAACGGCAGAAAAAATAAATGTCAGGAAGATGCGTGTCATTCTTATTGAAGGCAAAAACCGTGAGATAAGGCATGTGTTTGAGAATGCCGGTCTGGGAATAAAATCCCTCGCAAGAGTCAGAATCGGTTCCGTGCTTATTGGAGATATGCGTTCCGGAGAATTCAGGAATCTGACGGATGCAGAGGTGAAAAGTCTGATTGCTCTATGCGGCAGGAAGGTGTTCTGATGATAATAGCAATTGACGGACCTGCGGGAACCGGAAAAAGTACAGTGGCTTCGGTTCTTGCGGATAGACTGGGAATAACGTTCCTGAACAGCGGGGGATTCTACAGGACTCTTACGAAAGCTCTCGTGGAGAATGGAATAGATTTCACGGATGAGAATAAGACCGTTGAATTCTGTAGGCGCCAGAATATAAGCTGCGTCGGAGCTAGATTTTTTCTGAACGGAACTGATGTCACGGATACTCTTCATGAGGATTCCGTAAGCTCATGCGTGGCTCAGGTTTCCGCCATAGTTCCATTGCGGCATCTGGTGAATGACCTGATGCGTAAGGCCACTGAATCAATGAGCATCGTATGCGAGGGCCGGGATATGACTACAGTCGTTTTTCCGAATGCGGACTGCAAGGTTTATCTTGATGCCAGTCCGGAGGTCAGGGCAAAGCGCCGCTTCGATCAGGGGGTAAGCGGAATGACGCTTGAGAAAATAAAGGAATCTATAGAAAAACGTGATGAGATAGACAGGAACAAAAAGGAGGGGGCTTTGAGAATAGCACCTGACGCTCTGTATATCGATACATCATGCTTGACCATAGACAATGTTTGTGACATAATATTGAAACAAATTCATAAATAAGGGTTTACAATGGAAGAAATGGAAGTGGAAAAGGAAGAATCCCAGAACTCCAAGGGTAATTTCCAGACACAATTAGAGGAATCTCTGAAAGAGTTTAGTGCTCCTCAGACTGGTCAGTTGGTAGAAGGAATCGTAGTTCAGGTTACAAATGATTACGTCTATGTGGACATTGGCGACAAGTCAGAGGGATTGGTCCCTACAGAGGAGTTCGCAGGTGATCTGCCGAAAGAAGGGGATAAAGTTCAGGCTCTGCTGACAGGATACAGTTCAAACGGTCCGGTTCTTTCCAAGAAGCGTGCCGATGCCAAACGTATTCTGAAGGAGATAAGCCAGGCTTATAAAGACGGAACTCCGGTTGACGGTGTTATAACAAAGGTCGTCAAGAGTGGATACGAGGTGAATCTCGGAATCGACAGGATGGCTTTTCTGCCTATAAGCCAGTCGGACAGTGAGAAGGTTGAGAAGCCGGAGTCACTGCTCGGAATAAAGTCAAAATTTTACATCGAGCGTCTGTATTCAGATAATAAATTGAATCCTGTAGTCAACCGCCGCAAGTATCTTGAGGAGGAGATTGACGAGAAACGGGAAAAATTCTTTGAGACGGTCAACATCGGCGACACGGTGAAGGGAACAGTGAAGAGTTTCACGAGTTTCGGCGCTTTCATCGATCTCGGTGGTTTTGACGGTCTTCTCCATATAAATGATATGAGTTGGGGACATGTCGCCCGTCCTAAAGATTTTGTCAAGAAAGGCCAGGAGATAGAGCTTAAAGTAATCCGTCTTGATCCAGCCGAGAAACGTATCAATCTTTCCCTCAAGCATTTTACTGAGGATCCTTGGATTCATTTCGAGGAAAAGTATCATGTGAATGATATTGTGAAAGGTAAGGTCACGAAACTGACTGAATTCGGTGCTTTTGTCGAGCTTGAAGAGGGAATCGAGGGACTTGTACATATCAGTGAATTCTCCTGGACAAAGAAAGTCAGCAAACCTTCAGATATGGTTTCCGTAGGCCAGGAAGTAGAGGTTATGATTCTTGGCTATGATATTCAGGCCGGACGTGTCTCTCTCGGAATCAAGCAGGCGACTGAAAATCCGTGGGATAAGATCGAGGAAAAATACCCTGTCGGAACAAAAGTAACCGGAAAGGTGGTTAAGCTCACGAATGCCGGCGCGTTTATCCAGTTGGAGGAGGGAATAGATGCTTTCCTTCATGCGGATGACATTTCATGGACAAAGAAGGTGAAGCATCCGGGCAGTGTCCTTTCTGTAGATCAGGAGATTGAAGTAATAGTGGTTGAATGTGGTACAGAATCACACAGAATCCGTGTCGGTATCAAACAGCTGACAGATAATCCTTGGATTAAATTCGCTGAGGAATATAAGCCTGGCTCAACGCTGGAGGGCGAGGTTACTTCAATAACTGATTTCGGTATTTTTGTAAAAGCTCCGTGCGGAATTGAAGGTCTTGTGAATAAGGCCAATCTCTGCGAGGATCGTGATACAAAATACGAGGAAGCATCCGCAAAATACAAGGTCGGTGATAAAGTCAATGTCTTTGTCGTCGATGTGAATGTGGATAAGGAGAAGGTCGCTTTCTCCGTACGCGAGTATAAGAGAAAGCAGCAGCGTGATGAGATTTCCCAGTATATGTCTGACTCAAAGAATGACGATGAGGGAGCTTTCACTCTGGGAGATTTTCTCAAGACTCAGAAGAACGACTAGAGTTTGCCGGTAATGATGACTGTCGGGCAGGAATCTGTTGATAGACTGAATGCGTTGGTCGGAGTTATCGGTAGAATCAATGATTATTCTTACGACAAGGACGCATTGTATGTTTTCATTATGGAGACTGCAATGCGTCTTGTTAAATGTAGAACTTCCCTGATTGGTCTGGAAGATTTTCGTGGCAGAAAGTATGTTTATCTTTTCAGGAATGGGGAACTGCTGAGGCCTTTTTGCCCGGAGGATTTTTCTTTCTGCCTTGGAGCTGGTTCTGATTTTACAGTTTCCGCAGACTGTCCGGCTGTTTTCGGGAGGTTTATTCCTGACGCAGAAAACGTGCTGTGCGTTCCTGTCGTATCAGGAGGCGTTGTTTCCGGAGTTTTTGTTCTTGCGGACAGAAGCGGTGCATGGAACGGTTCTGACATAGAGTTCATGCGGATTCTTGCGGAGCATATCTCCGTCGCCTCAAGGCTTTTTGTCTGCGGATGTGCGTCGGCTCCGTTTGTGGATGATGGTGATATACCTTTTGTAGGTGCCGACAGTTCTGTCAGAAGCTTGGAGAGCCTTGCTGATTCTCTGTCAGGAATTCTGATTCCTGTTCTCGTATACGGGGAACGTGGATCCGGTAAGGAGCATTTTGCCAGGCGGGTTCATAAACTTGCAGGCGGGACACGCGGGACTTTTCTTGTGGCTGATTGCATTTCCGCTTCCTGCCCTGATGTCTTTAAAAAACTTTCGGATGACTGTGCGAAAGGCAGCTGCCGTTATGATACGGTTTTTGTAAAGAATATAGACTGCGGAACAGATGAGATTCTGGAGGGACTTGTCCGCTTCATGGATGTCTCCGGGGAAAAGGTAAGGATTATCGTGTCATCCTGCCGAGATCTGGAGGAGCTTGCCGGCAGCGGGGAATTTCCGTCCTCCGTTTATTTCAGGATTAGCGCCATGCCTGTTAATATGGTGCCGCTTCGGCAGAGGCGGGAGGATATAGCTCCTTCTGCCGCATTTTATTTTGAGCGTTTGAATTTTGAATACGGCTCCTGTTTCACCGGTATTTCTGATGACGCGCTGGTCCGCATGAAATCATATTTCTGGGGCGGAAACATGGATGAGCTTATAAATGTGCTGCGTCATGGTTTTATAGTGGGAACTCCGCCGTATTTGCGGGTGTCGGATATTTTTTCGGGACTTCCTGCCGAAAATCAGGATGATGTGATGGCGGGCGGTATTTCCAGTGATCCGGAGGGGAAAACGCTGCGTGCGGCGGTGAACCGGTTCAAGAGGGAGTATGTGTCTAGGATTCTTGAGGAGAATTCCTGGAATCAGACTAGAGCCGGAAAAGTACTTGGAATACAGCGGACCTATGTGGCTCGTCTTATAAATGAGCTGCATATCCGTAGAAAATAGAATTTGAGGTTGTCTATATGAATAACGAGAACAAAAAGGAAGTCAGTTCATCTGAATCAAAGCTCGCTGCATCTCTGGAGAAAAACAGAATTCCGCTTGTCTGCACCTTTGCCGTGGTTTTGGCGGCGCTTGTAGTGTTTACTGCCGTGGAGGTAATAGGATCTAAGCAGACCGAGAAGAATCTTTCAAAGATAGATTCAATTTCCTTCGCGCTTACCGATTCCTCTGATGGGCTTGAGGATGATGAGCTGGAGGCGCGTCGAGCCGAAGCTATCTCATCGCTTGAGCCGTTTGTAAAGAAGGGTGGAATCGCCGGTGTCAGGGCTAATATGCTTTGCGCCGAAATTCTCTATCAGCAGGATAAATACTCTGAGGCGCTTGTATATTGGGAGCGCACGGCTGCAAAAGGCAAAAAATCTTATACGGCGCCTATAGCGTATTATAATATTGGTGTCTGCAATGAGCAGATTGGAAACCTTGACGTCGCCGCTGATTCTTACAGTAAGGCTGCTGAAGCCGATTTCGTGCTTGCTTCCCATGCCGGATTCAGCTATGGCCGTGTTCTGGAGTCACAGGGAAAGTATGATGAGGCGTTTGCCGCATATCAGGAGCTGAATGACAGAAATCCTGATGATACATGGGCGAATATTGCGAAGACAAGGATGATTGCCCTTCAGTCTGAGGGCAAGGTGAAATCGGAGTAGTAGACCGTATATTCCGCCGGTTCTTTTATTTCCGGCGGAATATGATTTGGGGTTTGTCAAAACCTTAAAAACGGCTGGGTCAAGGTCCTGGGCGTAGTCGTATCTTGGCTAGACGTATTTTATATGCTGTGAAAAGTTCCTTGCCTGCAAAATTTTGTTTGATTATTGTTTTTTTTCTTCCTGTCCCGGTGTTTTTTTCATGTGGGCTTGATACTTATATTGTAATGAGAAACCCAGAGACAGTTGTCCATTCTCCGTCTTACGACACTACGGATTATGCCGAACGCTATTTTGAATTCAGGACGAATGAGGATACCGGCAGTTTCTATCCTGACGATTTTGTTTTTATCGGAACTGATGTGTATTATAAAATCTACAATAATATCTCCACTTTGAATTCGGAACGCAGTACTCTCGTTTCCCTGTCCAATTCCACAAGCAGCGCGAATGCGCCTGTGAAGATGACGGATCCGGAATCAAGCGGCGGCTATGGCTATCAGCCGCTCAGATGCGCACAAAGCCGTGAGTCCGTTCTTATTCCTGCAAGAACAGGGTCCAATCAGTCTGTGTTCATCAGGCTGACTGACTATTTGACTATGGATGATTTTGCGGCAAGAATTATGGTGGATGACGTGCCGCTTGGCGGCGGTTCATCTTCGGTTCCCATAAGGAATTTGGATGCAAGGACGTTCAATTTCGGGCGTTCAGGGAATGAGAGCAATAAGATTCCCGCATCCGGTGATCTTGATGTGAAATTCTCCTCCTCGGCGACCGAGGAGGGATGCTGGTATGTCGCTATGTTTGCAGTCGGAGTGGGCCGCGATGTGACGTATACCACATACTACAGCAATATACTTTACCTGGGGACTGTCACGATAACTGAAGGGTCGGAATACAACTGACATTAAATTCCATGTATATACTATTGAAAAAAACTTCTGTCTATGATACTATACTTCTCATCGGCGCTTTAGCTCAGCTGGATAGAGCAACTGCCTTCTAAGCAGTAGGTCGACAGTTCGATTCTGCCAAGCGTCATAAATGTAAAATCTTGCGGCGCAAGGCTTTGCACGTGCGGAATTCTTTCGGGTTCAGGGATTTGACCTCGGAAATTCCACGCTGGTACACAAAATGGTACAAAGCGCCCCTGCCGCGCCACCTCCAGCCGGGTGAAAATTCATTTTTTCTCATAAGCAGAACGTAATAGCCGGATTCATTTTCTTTCAGGAATGAGGTTATTATGCGAAAGACTTTGCCTTTCAGCCTTACCGCAAGGAAAGACTCGCCGTATTATTATGTCCGTCTCCGCAACGAGGAGACTGGAAAATTCATGAGCTGGGTCTCCACGAAGGAGACGAACTATTCAAGGGCCGTGCGCGCCGCATGGGAAATCTACAACAGGGCGGCGCAATCGCGGACTCTGGAGAAGAAATCATTCTACGATACCGTCAGAAAATCGGACTATACGCGGGAGGACGTGCTCTTCTTTCTGGAGGACTTCCGGCGCAGGGGATTCGTGACCTCCTGGGTCATGAACGACGGAACGGCGCCCGGACGGAATGCGCTCGAATGGCTGACGGAATTCTGGACTCCGGGGCGCTCGGAGTATCTGAACGAGAAGGCGCGGAAAGGACAGGCCGTCCACCGCAGGCACATCGAGAATTCCGCTGGATTCCTGGCGCACCACTGGTCGGGACTCCTCGGCGAAAAGAAGCTGGGCGAGCTGACGCGCGCAGACATCCAGGCGCAGTTCAACCGCCTTGACGGGATGGAGCTGAACGGCAACACCAAGAACCACATCCTCCGTGCGGTCATGACTCCGCTCAGGTGGGCGTTCAACAGCGAGATTCTTCCCAAGGACATAACGCGGGGCTGGACGATGTACAAGGTTACCTACAGGAAGCGTCCGATTCTGACAAGGGCGATGGCGGAGGCTGTGTTCCGCGAGGAATGGACGAGCCGGACCGCAAAGCTAGCGTCGATGCTGTCGATGTGTACGGGAATGAGGTGCGGCGAGATTCTCGCGCTGACTCCGGAGGACATCGGGGATGACCGGATCTTCGTGAGGCACTCGTACAGCACGTCCGACGGTCTCAAATGCACCAAGAACGGAGAGGCGCGCACTGTCTATGTCCCTTTTCCGTTCCTCATAAGGGAGCTGAGGAGCCTTGCCGCGCGGAATCCGCATGAGTCCGGAGCCGGATTCGTGTTCTGGGGAAAGTCGCCCGACCGTCCTCTGTGCGGCAGCATGTTCCTGAGGGCGTTCCGGCGGGCGCTGGTTCAGACCGGAATGGACAGAAAAGAAGCGGAGGAATTCTCGTTCCATTCCTGGAGGCATTTCTACACGATGTACATGGTTGACAAGGTGAACGCGAAGGCGCTGCAGAGCCAGACCGGACACAAGACCCGCGAGATGCTGGAACACTACGCGGACCACCAGACGCTTGAGGAGGCCGGAAGAATCACCGCCGCCCAGATGGACACGTTCGGACCGCTCCTGCTGGAGAACGGCTAGCGGAACTGCCCGCCGCCGCTCCGCTGCTCCTCCGCAAGCCCCTCAATCCTCTCAAGAATTCTCCGCTGCTCCTCCGCGAGGCTCTCCAGCTCCTCTGCGAGCCGCCTCCGCCCATCTGTCGGCGCGGAGGTTTCCGTCTCCCTTTCCCTTCCCGTAAGGAGCCACTCCGCGCCCACACCCAGGTAGTCCGCAATCCTCATGCAGATGTCTCCGGCGGGAATATTTCCCCTGCTATCCCAATTCGTGATTGAATTTCTGGGGAGATTCAAGTCCCTCAGCAGTTCAGCCCTTTTCTTGCCCTGATTATCAAGGCATCCGTCAATTCTTCTGACAAATTCCATTCCATTCATATACAAAACCCTTTTTCCCTGGGGAGGAGGAGCCGGCATCATGTCAGGCAGCACAGCAGGGCTTCTTCTCCCCGTTTTTTACAGGAGGAACTATGGAAAGACTTTGCGTCAAGGTCAAAGAGGCCTGCAAGATGTTGTCCATTGGCCGCAGTTCCCTTTACAAGCTCGACATTCCGTATGTCAAGCTGTGCAACTGCCGTATCTACAGAATCGCGGATCTTGAGGCGTACATCAGCGCCCATACCGTGTCAAAAAAGGGGGAGGCGCAGGCTCCTCTTGACGCGGCGTACTACAAGACCCTTGAGAATTTCATCGGGTGGGTCGAGGAGCAGGAGGAGAGCGCGGCGGAAATAAGGAGATGGCAGGGGGCGGGTGATGCGGATTAAAGCTGTCATCGCGTTCCCTTCGGAGCCGGTGAGAAAGGCCGGAGCGAGGACGCTTCATTTTGAGTCGGTGGCGAAATGCGCCCTGTACTTCGGGCTGAGCGCCGCCACCGTCCGGCGCGGAATCTACGGCACGGAAGGAAAATGCCGCAGGTATCCGGCGGCGGGCTATTTCTTTGACTACGAGGATGAATGATGGGCATTGACTACAAAAAGTATCTCTCCGGACTGGGAGAGGTGGCGACGGACCACAAGACCGTCATAAAAAAATATCTGGAGGAGCAGGCGGAGACAGACGGCGGCGGAGATGCCGCAGAGAGCCCGGACGTTCCGGAAGAGGACGCCGAAGCCGATGAAGACAACGGCGTGACGGTGTAGCGGCGGAAAATGACGGCGGAGGGGGGAACGGAATGCGAGGCCTTTCCGTCTCCGCCTCTGAATTCTGGTACAGAAAAGTGGTACAGCGGCCCGCGCACCGGTACGGACACGGACGGACGGAAACGGAAGCACCCGTCCGCATACATGCCTGCAGCTCCTTGCGGTATATGGATATAATGGACTTGCGCGGACTGTTACGGACGCAAGGCGGAGTCTTTGCGGACGGCTTCTAAGCAGCGCTTACATTTCCGAATTGTTTCCGCAGCAGCCCGGATTTCCGCATCTTCCGGTGCTTCTGTCCGTTCCGAGCATTTCCTTTAGCGTCCGCCATCCGAGAACTGCGCATTTTACCCTTGCAGGCATACGTGCTATATCCTGAAGCGACGCAGCCTCGTCAAGTTCCTCCATCTCTCCGTCCGTTATCTCTCCGTGAATCATTTTCATGAAGATTCCGTCAAGCCGCTCCGCCTCGCCGGTGGATTTTCCTATCACAAGATCAAGCATCATGTCGCAGCTGGCCTGACTGACCGCACATCCGCTTCCTGTGAATGTTCCGTCAGTTATGATTCCGTTCTCTATCTTCAGGTTAAGGGTTATGTTGTCTCCGCAGCTCGGATTTACGCCGTTCAGGGAGAGCGCCGCGCCTTCCATTTCCTTTTTGTGCGATGGATTGAGATTGTGCTCGTTCAGAATTTCCCTGTAAAGTTCCTTTGTGTCCATTTTGTTCTCCAGTCTGCAAATACAATCCGCGTGTCATGCAGCGCTACTCTTGAATTGATCCGGACATAATTTCCGGATTGATGTGGAATCTTCCGCCTGAACTGTCAGTCGCTGAATCCCATCCATCTGCGCACGTTCGCGACGGCATTTGCAAATCTGTCTACCTCTTCCTCGGTGTTGTAAAAATACAGGCTTGCTCTGGCTGTCGCCGGAAGTCCAAGATATTCTCCGAGCGGCTGCGCGCAATGATGCCCCGCCCGGATCGCTATGTTTTCCGAGTCAAGGACGGTCGCCGTGTCATGAGGGTGGACCCCGTCTATCGTGAAGGAGAAAATTCCGCTGTGCTTCGTGTGGTCACGGCTTCCGATGATATGCAGATGCGGAATCTGCGAAAGCCGCGCCATCATAAGTTCCGAAAGCTTCTCGTCCCGTTGACGGATAAAGTCAAATGTGACCGAATTCTCAAGATAATCCAGCGCTGCGGCGAGGGCGACCGCACCTGCCGCGTTCACGGTTCCCGCCTCGAATTTGTGCGGAAGCTCGGCCCAGGTCGCGCTGTCACGTGTCACATACTCAATCATCTCCCCGCCGCGCAGAAACGGCGGCATCTGCTCAAGAAGCTCTTTTCTGCCGTAAAGGACACCGCAGCCCATGGAACCGCAGGCTTTATGTCCGCTGAATGCGAGAAAGTCGGCTCCGGTTTTCCTGACGTCAATCTTCATGTGGGGAACCGACTGTGCGCCGTCCACCACGAAAACGGCGCCGTTCCTATGAGCCTCGGCTCCGATTTTTACTACGTCATTCATGATTCCGAGCACATTGCTTATGTGGGTCACCGAAACCAGTTTTGTGCGCGGAGTTATTTTTGAAAGTTCCGAATCCGGAATCTCACCTGTATTCCTGTCACATTCCATGAATTTAAGTACGGCACCCTTCGCACGGCACAGCATCTGCCAGGGAAGAATGTTGGAGTGGTGTTCCATTATGGACACAACAATCTCGTCGCCCTCGGATATGTTCTGAATTCCCCAGGTGTATGCGATCAGGTTCAGCGACTCCGACGCGTTTCTTGTGAATATGATTTCTGCGCTGTCAGCGGCTCCAAGAAAATTCGCCACCGTTCTGCGGGCGTTCTCGTAATCCTCCGTCGCCCTGACGCTCAGCCCGTAGAGGCCACGCAGCGGATTCGCATTGTTCCTGATGTAGAATCCGTTCAGCGCATCGAGCACCGCCTTTGGACGCTGGGAAGTTGCCGCGTTGTCAAAATATATAAGATTCCTGTTCTCATCCTGCGAGAAGAACGGAAAGTCGCTGCGGAAATTATTGTCCATTATCAAACATCCTGTCGAGCGTGTTCTGAATTTCATCCGCGGTTTTTCCGTCGGTTATCGCGGCGGCGGCGGCCTGAATTTTTGCCCTTGTTATTATCTGCTCAGCCTCAGGCACGCTGATTCCGCGGGACTGCATATAGAACAGGACCTCCGCGCTGAGACGTCCTATCGTGCATCCGTGCTCGCCTTCGACATCCTCTTCTCCGCACAGGATTATCGGAATCGATTTGTTCACGGCATCCGGAGAAATCAGAAGTGTCTCCTCCATCTCGTTGCCTTTTGAGCCGGAGCAGCCTTTCCTGAGATCGACTGTTCCCCTGTATGTTTTTGCCGCTCCACCGAAAAGCGTTCCGCTCACGTCCATGCGGCATTCGGTCTTTTTTCCGCCGTGCACGACCAGATGGTTCATGTCGAGCGTCTGTCCGCGGCGGCAGATATATGCGACGTTCGAGCGGAATTTCGCCCCCTGTCCGGCAAGTTCGGCGCGGATTCCGGAGAATGTCGTCCTTCCTCCCAGCTCTATCTGTGTGAATTTCAGCGAGGCTCCTTCTCCTGCGACGAAGTCCGTTCCGTCAGTCTGGACGGTTCCTTCACCAAGCAGGTTCACCTTAATCAGCTCAAGGGAGGAATTCCTCTCCGCGAAAACCGTTGTCCTGTTGCCGTTGAATCCGTCTCCGGCTCCGGAGGAATATACAAGGATTGCCGTAGCCGCCGCGCCTTCTCTTACATGTATTGTCTGGGAGGAGACCGTGCTCAGAGTTCCGTCAAATGTGAAATTCAGGACAAGAGGAGTGTCCGTCTTGCCGTTCACTTCTATATATTGTGGAGTCACCGCTGAATTTTCTATAAGCTGCTGGATCTCCTTTCCGCAGCCCGGTTCCGGAGCAGGAAGCGATGTGTCCGGCATTCCGCCTTCTTTGATTGTGATTCCTTCCGGAATTCTACAGGCGGTTCCGGTGATTCCTGTAGGATTGGAGATTCTTGCGGTTCTGCCGCTGTTCATTTTGAGCCAGTTCCAGGTCGGCACCGGAATACGGTTCACTTCCATCAGCGCGCTGTTGTCCTGATTCATCCGATTGCTCCTTTCATCTCAAGTCTGATGAGGTTGTTCATCTCCACGGCATATTCAAGAGGAAGCTCCTTGCTTACGGGATTCGCGAATCCGCTCACAATCATGCTCCGTGCCTCATCCTCGCTGATTCCGCGGGACATAAGATAGAACACCGCATCGCCGCTTATCCTTCCGACTTTCGCCTCATGGCCGATGTCGCAGTCGTCAGTAAGAATTTCCATCGCGGGAACCGTATCCGAGCGGCTTTCGCTGTCTAGCATGAGGCTCTGGCATGAGACGCTGGCTCTGCTTCCGGCCGCATTCGGTGCGACATATACTGCCGAGCGGTAAGTGCTGATTCCTCCGCCCTTGGAGATTGATTTTGTCGTTATCAGGCTTGTCGTGTCGGGCGCAAGGTGGACCATTTTAGCTCCGGTGTCAAGGTTCTGTCCGTTTCCGGCGAATGTGATTCCCGTAAAATCCGCCCTCGCATTCCGTCCTACAAGATCGCTCTCCGGATAAAGATATGACACGTGGCTTCCGAAACTGCCCGAAACCCATTCAATCGCGGCATTTTCCCAGACTTTTGCCCGCTTGGTGTTGAGGTTATACATATTCTTGGACCAGTTTTCTATTGTCGAATAGCGCAGGTGCGCATTCTTCCTTACGAAAAGCTCGACGCAGCCGGCGTGCAGATTCGCGACATTGTATTTTGGAGCGGAGCATCCTTCTATAAAATGAAGATCCGCATCCTCGTCTACGATTATAAGCGTATGCTCAAACTGTCCGGCGCCTTTCGCATTCAGGCGGAAATACGACTGGAGCGGAAATGACAGCTTCACGCCCTTGGGAACATAGACAAAACTTCCGCCGGACCACACGGTTCCATGCAGGGCCGCAAATTTGTGGTCATCGGGCTTTACAAGCGTCATGAAATATTCCCGGACCATATCTCCCCATTCACCGCTTTTAAGCGCGGACTCAAAATCAAGGTAAATCACGCCCTGCTTCGCGACCTCATCCTGAATGTTGTGGTATACAAGCTCCGAGTCATACTGCGCACCTACTCCTGCAAGCGACTTGTGCTCCGCCTCCGGAATTCCGAGCTTTACGAAAGTGTCCTTTATATCCTGAGGAACGTCCTCCCAGCTGCCGGCCATTTTGGTCTTAGGGCGCACATAGGTCGATATGTTTTCTATATGAAGCCCTGTTATGTCCGGTCCCCATTCAGGCTCGCGCAGCCGGTGATATGTGTCAAGTGATTTCAGCCGGAATTCCCTCATCCATTCAGGGTCATCCTTTTCCTCGGAGATTTTTCTTACTATGTCCTCGGTCAGCCCGTCCTCAATCCTGAAGAATTCCCTGTCGGTCTCCTCATAGCGGAAGTCATAGAGTGAACGGTCTATGTCGTCAATTCGGGTCTTTTCTTCTCCCATTATTCGGATTCCTCCGGCATGAACTGCTCAAAGCCGTTTGCGTTTATTTCCTGCACAAGCGAGCTGTCTCCGGTTTTTACGATTCTTCCGTTTACGATTACGTGTGTGCAGTCAACGTGCAGGCTCTCAAGGATTTTTGTGGAATGTGTTATTATAAGAAGAGAACCGCCCTGTTTCTGCTGGTATTCCTCGATTCCCTTTGACACGACACGGACAGCATCTACATCAAGCCCTGAGTCCGTCTCGTCAAGAATCGCCAGTTTCGGCTTCAGCATGAGCAGCTGTAGAATTTCGGATTTTTTGCGCTCTCCGCCGGAAAAACCGACATTCAGGTCGCGGCGCGCATAGTCCGGAGCCATTCCGAGAAGCTCCATGCAAGATTTAAGCTCCTTCTGGAACTGGAACAGCTTTACGTGCTCGCCCGTTCTCTGCTGGATTGCCGAGCGGATGAAAGTCTCAAGCGATATTCCGGGAATTTCAAGCGGATTCTGGAATGACATGAACATTCCACCCTTCGCACGCGCATCCGCCGCCTCGCCCGAAATGTCTTTTCCGTCAAACAGGATTTTTCCTGATGAAATTCTGTACGCCGGATTGCCCATCAGCGTGTTTCCGAGGGATGATTTTCCGGCCCCGTTCGGTCCCATAAGGACATGGGTCTCTCCGCCCCTTATCTGGAGATTCAGACCGTGAAGAATTTCCTTCTCCTCAATGCCAGCCTTTATATTCTGTACGTCCAACAAAAAGTCAGCCATAAATACCTCTGAAAATGAATTAGTTGCCTATAATCTATGCATTTTACAGAAAAAAGGCAAACATCTCAATATAAAGGAAGATAAAGTCCCGGAAAGCGGTGCGGACGTGTCCTCCGCGGAAAATTCGAGCGGGGCGGAGAACCGTGCTCCGGGATTAGCTCATTTTTATTCCGCGCGCCAGTTTTCCCTGATTGCCTTGTAAAGCTCTTTTCTCATGCTTTCTATGACTGTGTCTGTGATTATGCGGATTTTCTGCTCATCTTTTTTTTCGACTTCTGATTTCTTGAAAAGTATTTCAGGCTCAACGTTCAGGGCTGCGGCGATTTTTTCGATTGTGGAAAGCTTGGGCACATTCTTGTAGGTTTCCATAAGCCCGATATAGCTTGTCGCCGTGTTGCATGCTTCTGCCAGCTGTTCCTGCGTGATGTGCTTTTCCTTGCGAATTCTTTTTATGTTGTCGATTACTGTCTTTTCTAAATCCATTTTATATCAAGATAGATATATTTATATATAATTTTAATTGATTAATTTGATATAGTAGTATATTATTTTTGATATAATTCTATATTGGGAAAAATCCCTGGTTGTTGGAGGAAGAAATGAAAAAAATTGGATGCCTGGCGCTTGCCGCTGTGCTTGGATTGATGGTTGTCGGATGTGCGAGTTCACCGGAAAAAGATGCTGCAAAAGCCCGTGCAGCAGTAATTGAATCGTTGAAGCCTGTTATGACAGATCCTGAAAAAAAGCCTGACTGGGTGAATTCTGTTCCGATTACGAAAAAACAGCTTGCTTTTGTAGGCGTGAGCAATAAATTCGCCACAGAATCGGAAGCTAGAAGTAATGCTCAGAGTGACGGTCGGAATCAGCTTGTTAAATACTATGGAACTCTCATTTCTGATAGAGGAAGAACTGCAACCGCTTCTTATGGAATAACAAGCGATGTTTTTGATCCCCAGATTGCTTCTCAGGAACTTGAGGAGTTTATGGCTGAAGGTCTTGCAAAAGGACTTCCAGCGAAAGAATTCTACACAGAAACCTATGTGACTACTTCTTCAAAATATGCTTACAAGGTTTATGTTCTTATGATAATTGACAAGGCTGAGGCTGACAAGGCGTTGAAAGAATACTGCAATCAGAAGGCGGTTGAATATCAGAAACAGGCTGAGGCTGAAAAAGATGCGGAAAAAAGAAAGCAGCTTGAGAAAGTTTCAGAATTCTTCGGCGGTTCTTTGCCATCGTCTATGTTCTGATTTTTTTAGGAAAAGTTTATGTGGCGGAAAAAGTATTTTCTTGTATTGATTTTTTGTATTCTAACGATTTTGTGGAACGGATGCAGTTCATTGAAATTCAAAAATCATAAGACTGAGAAAAATGAAACTGCAATTGGAAATGCAAAAGTCTTTGTAGAATCTTTTCCGCCACAGCGTCCTGAGTGGGTAAATTCTGTTCCTGTTTCGGACGAGAGTTTT
>ERZ808286.137-NODE-137-length-57798-cov-5.666730_pt1 | contig 57798 bp, 47 predicted proteins | sample MGYA00521276_ERZ808286 | MGnify/ENA primary metagenome ERZ808286 (study PRJEB31516, sample SAMN03275607) | gut metagenome | biome: mammalia-associated habitat; material: feces | host: Papio cynocephalus | place: Kenya | collected 2012-08-01 ... | reverse complement strand
AAGCTGCACGAAACAAACAGCAACCCGGGGCGAAATCTAATGACCGATTTGGGATAAACGAAAATCATCCCGACGGAGTGCCGCCGGGATGATTTGTCTTTTGCGGGACAAGTGTCAGAGCAGGTTCATGGTGTCGGTGGCAATCATCAGCTCCTCGTCGGTGGGGACGACAACCACGGTGACCTTGGAGTCGGGGGCGGAGATGACCGCCTCCTCGCCATGGACAGTGCTGTTCTTGGCAGCGTCAAACTTGACGCCCATCCACTCCATGCCCTTGCACACGCTCTCGCGCATGTTGGCCTGGTTCTCGCCAACGCCGGCGGTGAACACGATGATGTCGGCCCCGCCCATTGCGGCGGCATAGGCCCCGATGTACTTCTTGATGCGGTAGAAGTACATGTCAAGGGCCAGGATGGCCCGCTCGTCACCCTTCTTGGCGGCGGCGTCAATCTCGCGCATGTCGCTGGAGATGCCGGTGACGCCCATCAGGCCGCTCTTCTTGTTGAGCAGGTTGGAGATGCCGTCGGCGTCAAGTCCCAGCTTTTTCTCGATGAAAGCCACGGCGCCGCCGTCGATGTCGCCCGAGCGGGTGCCCATCATCAGTCCCTCAAGGGGCGTGAGGCCCATCGAGGTGTCAACGCACTTGCCGTGGCATACGGCAGCCACGGAGCCTCCGTTGCCGATGTGGCAGGTGATGATGCGCCTGTCTTCGGCCTTCACCCCAAGGTACTCGCACACGCGGGCCGACACATAGCGGTGGCTCGTGCCGTGGAAGCCGTAGCGGCGCACGCCGTACTTGCTGTACAGCTCGTAGGGGATGGCATACATGTAGGCCTTGGCCGGCATGGTCTGGTGGAAGGCGGTGTCGAACACGCCCACCTGCGGCAGGCCGGGCATCAGCTCGCTCACGGCCCTCACGCCCTTGAGGTTGGCCGGGTTGTGCAGGGGGGCCAGATCGCTGCAGGCCTCGAACTCCTTGATCACCTCGTCGGTGAGCACCACACTCTTGTTGAACTTCTCGCCGCCGTGCACCATGCGGTGGCCCACGGCGTCAATCTCCTTCAGGCTCTTGATGACACCAATCCCGGGGTCGGTGAGCAGGCTGAAGATGAACTTCACGCCCTCGGTGTGCTCGGGGATGTCGTGCATAATCTGCCTCTTCTCGCCGTTGGCCAGCTTCACTTTCACAAACGCGCCGTCGAGGCCCACGCGCTCAGCGCCGCCCGAGGTCATCACCGAGCGGCTGTCCATGTCGTACAGGGCGTACTTGATGGATGACGAGCCGCAGTTTAATACCAATATTTTCATTTGACATTTACGTGTTTTGAATGTTGAATGACAAGCTATTGTGCGTTGCACAATGACAAATGGACAATGAAAAATTGGGTCACAGGCAATCAGACTGCCAAAATCGCTCATTCAATTTGTCATTCAGTCATTATTTAATTGCGCGAAGCGCAACCATTGTCATTCAACATTCGTCATTCAACACTATTTTTATTTCTTCGCATCCATGGCCTGGCAGGCCGTGATAGCCACCATCTTGTAGATGTCGTCGACCGAGCAGCCGCGGCTGAGGTCGTTGACGGGGCGCGCGATGCCCTGGAGGATGGGGCCGAGGGCCACTGCGCCGCCGAGCCGCTCCACGAGCTTGTAGGAGATGTTGCCCACCTCGAGGTTGGGCACGACGAGCACGTTGGCATGGCCGGCGATGTCGCTGCCCGGCGCCTTCCTGGCGCCCACGGCGGGCACGAGCGCGGCGTCGGCCTGCAGCTCGCCGTCAACCTTCAGCGCGGGGTCAAGCTCCCTGGCCAGCCGTGTGGCCTCGACCACCTTGTCAATCACCTCGTGCTTGGCGCTGCCCTTGGTCGAGAAGCTCAGCATGGCCACGCGGGGCTCGGCGAATCCGGCCACGCTGCGGGCTGTCCGGGCCGTACACACGGCTATCTGGGCCAGCTGCGCGGCGTCGGGCACCGGGGTTACGGCCACGTCGCCCATCACAAGGATGCCGTTCTCGCCGTACTCGGGCTTCTGCGTGATGAGCAGCATGGCGCCGCTCACACAGCTGATGCCCGGGGCGCACTTGATAATCTGAAGGGCGGGGCGCAGTGTGTCGCCCGTGGTGCTCAGCGCGCCGGAGATCTGTCCGTCGGCGCCCTCGGTCTTGATAATCATGCAGCCCAGGTAGAGCGGGTTCTTCACCAGCTCGCGCGCCTGCCCGATGGTCATGCCCTTCTTCTTGCGCAGCTCGGCCAGCAGGGTGGCATACTCCTCGCTCTTGGGGTTGTTCTCGGGGTCAATGACGGTGGCCTTGCCGATGTGGGCGAGCCCCCACTTGGCGGCCAGGCTGCCGATTTCGCCGGGGTTGCCAATCAGGATGAGGTCGGCCACCCCGTCGGCGAGCACCCTGTCGGCTGCTCTCAGAGTGCGCTCCTCTGTGGCTTCGGGGAGCACGATGCGCTGCCTGTTGCTCTTGGCGCGCTCAATGATTTGTTGTACTAAATCCATAGTTGTTTGTTTGTATGATGTGTTTTGCAATTCCTACTTTGCAAAAGTATATAAAAATATCCAAACGGAAAGGGCCGTTTGGCGTATTTTTTCAATTTTCATGCGTAAAGGTTTCCGTTCCGGGCGGCTCCAGGCAGAACGTGCCCCGCACAGGCCTTTCCGGCCCCCTGCTGCGGGCGTGGCGGGGTCAGAAGGCCTTTTCCAGTGTGAGGATGCTCTCCAGCTTCTCGGCCGACAGGCGCAGCTGGAAGTCGCCGTGGATGGCCACCGAGATGCCGCCGGTCTCCTCGCTCACCACGATGGCGATGGCGTCGCTCTGCTGCGAGATGCCCATGGCGGCGCGGTGGCGCAGCCCCAGCTCCTTGGGAATGTCAAGGTTGTGGCTCACAGGCAGGATGCAGCCGGCGGCCAGTATGCGCTTGTGGGCGATAATCATGGCGCCGTCGTGCAGGGGCGAGTTCTTGAAGAAGATGTTTTCGATGAGCCGCTGGTTGATGTTGGCGTCAATCTTGTCGCCGGTGTCGGCTATCTCGGTGAGCGGCGTGCTGCGCTCGATGACGATGAGCGCGCCCTCCTTGCGCTTGCTCATGCTCATGCAGGCCAGCACCACAGACATGATGGCCTCCTTGTCGACCGCCTTGCCCGACATCCTGTCGGACGAGAAAATGCGCGCCAGCAGCCGCATGCGCTGGTGGGCGCCCACGTTGTAGAGGAACTTGCGGATGTCCTCCTGGAAGATGATGATGAGGCCGATGACCCCGACGCTGACGAGCTTGTCCATGATGGAGCCGAGCAGGCGCATCTCCATAATCTGGGAGACGAACAGCCACAGCACGACAAACACCATGATGCCGATGAAGACATTGAGCGAGCGCGACTCTTTCATCAGCCTGTACACATAGAAGAGTATCAGCGCCACAAGGAAGATGTCGATGATGTCTTTAAGTCCGAAGTCGAAGAACATATTTAATGAAGAATTATGAATGAAGGATGAAGAATCATCCCGCATCCGCCATTGCTGTATATATCTTCACGCACTCCACCGCCTCGCGCACGTCGTGGGCGCGGAGGATGGCCGCCCCCCGGGCCAGCGCCAGGGTGTGCACGGCGGTGGTGCCGTTGAGGGCGGTGTCGGGCGACCCGCCCAGCAGTCTGAACACCATCGACTTGCGCGACACGCCGACCAGCAGGGGCAGGCGCAGCGCGTGGAGACGGTCAAGGTGGGCCAGCAGCCGGTAGTTCTGCTCAAGGGTCTTGCCGAAGCCGAAGCCGGGGTCGAGGATGATGTCGCGCACCCCGAGGTCGCGCAGCTGCTGCACCTCGGCGCTGAAGGCCGCCAGCATCTCGCTGACACCGGGCTTCACCGACATCAATATATAAGGTACCTTGAGGCGGCCCATCATGCGGAACATGGCGGGGTAGCCGCCGGCGCCGGTCTGCTCGGCTTCCGCCCCCGGGCCGCGGGTGCCGCCGAAGGCGCCGTTGACGTTGCCCTCGCTCACGTCGTTGATGATGGCTGCGCCAAACTCCTCGACGGCCATGCGGGCCACGTCGGGGCGGAACGTGTCGACGCTCACCACGGCGCCGGGCTGCTCGCGCCGCACTGCGGCGAGGCCCCGCCTGAGGCGCTCCATCTCCTCCTGCTCGCTGACCTGGGGCGCACCCGGGCGCGTGGAAAAGGCCCCCACGTCGATCATCGTGCCCCCCTCGGCCACAATCTGGTTGGCGCGTTCGGCCATCTCGCGCTCCGTCTGCTTGCGGCTGCCGGCGTAGAAGGAGTCGGGCGTGACGTTCATGATGCCCATCACCTGCGGCCTCGAGAGGTCTATCAGCCGGCCGTTGGCATTGATGGTGTAGTCTGTTGGCTGTAACATGGTGTGCTGAAATTGTCTGAATGCGTGCAAATGTACACAAAAACTGTGAGAAAGGAACCCTTTTCTCGTAAAATAAGCTGCGCCAAGCCCTTTGAAAACAAGGCCGAACAGGTCGCTGGAACGGAAAGGCCGCTGTTTGGGGTGAAATTTCAGAGTGCCTCTTAGCATGATTTTCACGTATGAACCAAATACTTTTAAATGGAAAAAGTGTACTTTTGCACCCGACAACAAACGATGCTTATGGAAACAGACAAGCTATATGAGGTGTTCGAGCAGCACCCCGTGGTGACCACCGACAGCCGCGACTGTCCGCAGGGGTCAATCTTTATCGCCCTCAAGGGGGCCTCGTTCAACGGCAACAGGTTTGCCAGGGCTGCGCTCGAGAAAGGCTGCGCCTACGCCGTGGTCGACGAGCCCGGGTACGCCGAGGACAGCCGCTACATCGTGGTGCCCGACTGCCTGCGCGCCCTGCAGCTGCTGGGCCGGCACCACCGCCGCCGCTTCGACATACCGGTAATCGGCATCACGGGCACCAACGGCAAGACCACCACCAAGGAGCTGGTGTCGGCCGTGCTCGCCGAGCGTTACAACGTGCTGCACACCGAGGGCAACTTTAACAACGACATCGGCGTGCCCAAGACCCTGCTGCGCCTCAACGCCAGCCACGACATCGCCGTGGTCGAGATGGGCGCCAGCCATCCCGGCGACATCAAGACGCTGGTCGAGCTGGTCGAGCCGCAGTATGGCATCATCACCAACGTGGGCCGCGCCCACCTCCAGGGCTTCGGCTCGTTCGAGGGCGTGGTGCGCACCAAGGGCGAGCTCTACGACTTCCTGCGCACAAGGCCCGGCAGCATGGTGTTCATCCACTGCGACAACAGCTACCTGACGGCCATTGCCGGGGGGCTGGACAGGGAGACCTACGGCACCGTGGAGAGCTCGCGCCCCGACGTGCTGGGCCGCATTGACAGCTGCGCCCCCATGCTCAGCTTCAGCTGGCGGCACAAGGACGGCCCCTGGCACGCCGTGGCCACCCGGCTGATTGGCAGCTACAACGTATGCAACATGCTGGCCGCGGTCACCGTGGGCCTGCATTTCGGCGTGTCGCCCGGCCAGATTGACCACGCCCTGGCGGCCTATGTGCCCAGCAACAACCGCTCGCAGCTGGAGCGCACGGCCCACAACTGCCTGATTGTCGACGCCTATAACGCCAACCCCACGAGCATGGCGGCCGCGCTGGACAATTTCAAGCTGATGGCCGTCAGGCCGAAGATGGCTATCCTGGGCGACATGGGCGAGCTGGGCGACGCGAGCGGCGAGGAGCACCAGAAGGTGGCCGACTGGCTCAAGGCCAACCCCCTGGACACGGTGTGGCTGGTGGGCAGCGAGTTTGCCAAGACCGACTGCCCCTTCCGCAAGTTTGCCGGCGCCGGCGAGGTGAGGGCGGAGCTGGAGCGCAACCGGCCCGAAGGGCGCTACATCCTCATCAAGGGCAGCAACGCCATGCACCTGAGCACACTGAAGGAATGGCTCTGAAACACCGCGGCATGAACAAGACTGTCAAGGGCTATGCGCTGGGGGCCGTCGCCGCCGCGACCTACGGCATGAACCCGCTGTTCTGCCTGCCCCTCTATGCCGACGGCATGCACCCCGCCTCGGTGCTCTTCTTCCGCTACCTGTTCGCGCTCCCCATCATCGCCCTGATGGTGAGAAGCCGCGGCCGCAGCTTCCGGCTCGAACGCCGCAACGTGGCTCCCGTCTTGCTGTTCGGACTGCTGTTCGCCGTGTCGTCCTACACGCTGTTCCGCAGCTACAACTATATGGACGCGGGCATCGCCTCGACCCTGCTCTTTGTCTACCCCATCCTGGTGGCCCTCATCATGAGCGTGTTCTTCAAGGAGCGGCTCACGGTGCAGACCGTGGTCTGCGTCACGGCGGCCCTGGCGGGCATCAGCCTGCTCTACCGCAGCGGCGACGGAACGACCCTGAGCCTCGCCGGCACGCTCTTCGTGCTGGTGTCGGCGGTGTCGTATGCCGTGTACATCGTTGGCGTCAACCAGACCAGGCTCCGCGATGTGCCCACCCTCACCATCACGTTCTATGTCATTGCCTGCGGCGTGGCCCTGTTTGCCTGCGCCGTGGCTGCCGAAGGCGTGTTCCAGCTGCCCACGCGCTGGTGGCTGTGGGGCAACCTGCTGGCGCTGGCCCTCTTTCCAACGGCCATCTCGCTGCTCTGCACCACGGCGGCCATCCAGTGCATCGGCTCCACGCCCACGGCCATTCTCGGCGCCCTCGAGCCGCTCACGGCCGTGCTGTTTGGCGTGACGGTGTTTGGCGAGCGGCTCACCCCGCGCATCTGCCTGGGCATGGCGCTCATCATCGGCGCCGTGAGCCTGGTGGTGGCCGGTGGCAGCGTGTCCGCCGCCCTGCTGCGGCTGCGCAAGCTCTTTCCGCGCCTCCACATCGGGCGGCATCGCCATTAGCGGGCAATGGCAGGCGCCTGTGCCCGGCAAGGCCAAGCGCCCCCCTGCCCTTTCCCCATGTTTCTTTTCCCGGATTGTTCAGTTCGGGGCAGTCCGAGACGGTGCTGTTTCCTTTTCACGCTGCTGGGATTGCCCTTCATTGCCACGGCTCTTGCAAAGGCAAGGAAAATATGGTAATCCCTCATCTGCGGGCGATGAAATGTTAAAAAAGTCTGTGAAAACCCGCGAAATACTGCGCTTTTCTGCGCGGCGAGGCCCTTTTGCCGGAAAAATGCCGCCCTGGCGTGTGCAACGACAGGCCACTGAGCGTGAACAGGTTGCGCCTGACAGCGCGAAAGTGTGCATTAAAAGATGTTGCCAAAAGGCCAATCTTGCAGTGCGGATTGGGCCGTTTGGCAACGCAAGGCGGCCCAAGGCGGCGCACGAAACGGTGCATGCCGGCAGACCAAGCGGCGCGTTTGGCAGGGCCGGGCGCACCGCTTCATGCCGCCAGGTCACCGGCAGCACGCGTCCGGCCGCACCGGGGCCGCGCCGCGAGCCGCCGGAACGGCTGCTGGCAGACGTGCGCGACGCTAAACGGCGGCAGGACGAAATGTTAAACGGAGCGGGGCGAAGTGTTAAATAACAATAACGGACAGGCGGGGGAAAGCCGGGCCTTCCGCCCGCCATGACAAAAAGAGGGAGGATGCACATCACTGCGCATCCTCCCTCAGTCTCTTCGCTTCCGCGAGGCCCCGCGGGCCTCCTGGCGGCTTACTTTCCGTGGTGCTCGTCAGAAACGGTCAGCTTCTTGCGACCCTTTGCACGGCGGGAGGCCAGCACGCGGCGGCCATTCTTGGTTGCCATTCTCTCACGGAATCCATGCTTGTTCACCCTTCTTCTGTTGTGGGGCTGGAATGTTCTTTTCATTATTTCAAATATTTTATGTTATTATTTCAACACTTTTGGGCTGCAAAATTAGGCAATAATTTCCAAATAACCAAGAAACCAGCACTTTTTAGTGGCTCGTTTTGTGTTTTTTATGGAAAAAGCCGTAACTTTGCAGCCGCCGAATGCAATTTTCAGCTCGCATTATTTACAAAAACAACGATAAGGCTAATATGATCAATTCACAAGACATCAAGAAAGGCACGGCCATCCGCATGGACGGCGGCATCTGGGTGTGCATCGACTTCCAGCACAGGAAGCCGGGCAAGGGCAACACCGTTATGAACACCAAGCTGAAGAACGTGACCGACGGGCGCGTGCTTGACCGCACGTTCCAGGTGGGCTTCAAGCTGGAGGACGTGGTTATCGAGCGCCGCCCCTACCAGTACCTTTACGAGGACCCCACGGGCCGCATCTTCATGAACCAGGAGACGTTCGAGCAGATTCCCATTGCCAACGACCTGGTGATCGGCCACGAGTACATGAAGGAGGGTGACATCGTAGAGGTGGTGACCGACACCACCGACGGCACCATCCTGTACGCCGAGATGCCGGTCAAGACCAATCTCCGCGTGACACACTCGGAACCCGGCGTCAAGGGCGACACCGCCACAAACGCCACCAAGCCCGCCACGCTGGAGACAGGTGTCGAGATCCGCGTGCCGCTGTTCATCAACGAGGGCGACCTCATCCAGGTGGACACCCGCGACGGCAGCTACCTGCAGCGCGTCAAGGAGTGATCCCCGCACAGCGCGCCCCCCGGCCCGGCGCAGGGCCGGGGGGCTGCTTCTTCCATTGCGCCAAGACCCTGACAGCCTAAGACACCCCCCTATGTTTTCCATTATCGTTCCCGTGTTCAACCGCCCCGGCGAGGTGGACGAGCTGCTGGCCAGCCTGTGCCGGCAGACCGTGACCGACTTCGAGGTGATTATCGTCGAGGACGGCTCGCAGACCCCCTGCCGCGCGGTGTGCGACAAGTATGCCGGGCGGCTCGACCTCAAGTATTTCATGAAGCCGAACTCGGGCCCCGGCCAGAGCCGCAACTACGGGGCGGAGCGCGCCAGGGGCGACTACCTCATCGTGCTCGACTCCGACGTGGTGCTGCCCGGCGGCTACCTGGCCGCCGTGACAGCCGAGCTGGAGCGCGAGCCGGCCGACGCCTTCGGCGGGCCCGACCGCGCCCACGAGTCGTTCACCGACACGCAGAAGGCCATCAGCTACTCGATGACGAGCTTCTTCACCACCGGCGGCATACGCGGCGGCAAGAAGAAGCTCGACAAGTTCTACCCCCGCTCGTTCAACATGGGCATACGCCGCGACGTGTACATGCGCCTCGGGGGCTTCTCCGACATGCGCTTCGGCGAGGACATCGACTTCAGCATCCGCATCTACAAGGCCGGGTACAGGTGCCGCCTGTTCCCCGGGGCATGGGTGTGGCACAAGCGCCGCACGGACATGCGCAAGTTCTTCCGCCAGGTCTACAACAGCGGCATCGCGCGAATCAACCTCTACAAGAAGTACCCGGAGTCGCTCAAGCCGGTCCACCTGCTGCCCGCAGTGTTCACCGCGGGGGTCATCCTGCTGCTGGCGCTGGCCTGCCTTGGCCGGGTGATGATGGCCTACGGCCGCCCGGAGGACTTCCACCGGTGGTACCTGCTCACCGTGGCCGCGCTGTCGCCCATGCTGCTCTACGCCCTGCTGATATTCGCCGACTCGTCCGTGAAGAACCGCAGCACGGCCATAGGCTTCATCTCCGTAGGCGCGGCATTCGTGCAGCTGTCGGGCTACGGCTTCGGCTTCATCGAGGCCTGGTGGCGCCGCTGCGTGCTGAAAAGGGGCGAGTTCCGGGCTTTCGAGAACAACTTCTACGCATAGCGGCGGCAGACGGCAGGATGAAAGCACCATTTTAAGACCGCGTATGAAAATCAACGAGTGGGCCGAAGAGGACCGGCCGCGCGAAAAGCTGGCGCGGCTGGGCGCCGGGGCGCTGACCAACGCCGAGCTGCTGGCCATCCTGATAGGCTCAGGGTCGGCCGGGGAGAGCGCCGTGGAGCTGATGAAGCGCGTGCTGGCCGACTGCAAGAACAACCTGAACACCCTGGGAAAGCAGACGGTGAGCGAGCTGACACGCTACAACGGCATGGGTCCGGCAAAGGCCATCACCGTACTGGCCGCCTGCGAGCTGGGCAAGCGCCGCCAGCTGGAGCAGGCCGAAGAGCGCGAGGCGCTCAACTCGGCCGACGCCATCTACGGCATGATGCGGCCGCTGATGCAAGACCTTGACGTGGAGGAGGCGTGGGCGCTGATGCTCAACCAGAACTGCCGGCTCATCAGGCGGGTGCGCATCTCGCACGGCGGGCTGAGCCAGACACTGGTCGACGTGCGCGTCATCATGCGCGAGGCACTGCTCAGCAACGCCACCGTGCTGGCCCTCTGCCACAACCACCCGAGCAACAGCGCGCGGCCGAGCCGCGACGACGACACCATCACCCAGACCGTGAAGCGCGCCTGCGAGACCATGCGCATCCACTTTCTCGACCACCTCATCGTCACCGACAGCACCTACTACTCCTACCGGGAGGAAGGAAGACTGTGACAGCCCGGAGGCAGGCGGCGGCAGCGCAACGGCAAGCGGCAACACCCCCAAGGGCAAGCAGCAGCAGCCCATGCGCCAGCCTGCAAAAAAGAACAGGCGCGGGGCCTTGGCGCCCCCGCCCGCCTCAGTGTGCGAGCAGAGCGCAGCGGAGCGGCTGGAGCCATAGCCCCTGAGGGGAGATGGGGCCGGGGTGAGGCAGAAAGAGGAACGGCTTAGAACAGCACAGACTGCCCCTCGGCAACAAAAATAAAAGTCCGTTTCACGCCCTTTTGTTTTGCAGTGTTCCCCCTTTGCACTATCTTTGCACAACAAACAACATCCGCTATGATATCCTTCGAGAACGACTACAGCAACGGAGCGCACGCCAAGGTGCTCCAGAGGCTGGCTGACACCAACGGGGAGGAGGCTGCCCCCTACGGCTTCGACAAGTTTTGCGAAGCCGCCAAGGTGAAAATCAGGGAGGCGTGCGGCGACCCCGACGCCAACATCTTCTTCCTCTCGGGCGGCACGCAGACCAACGCCACCGTGGTAGACTCGCTGCTCTACCAGTACGAGGGCGTGATTGCTGTGGACACCGGCCACATCAACGTGCACGAGGCCGGCGCCATCGAGTTCACCGAGCACAAGATTATCACCATCCCCAACCACGAGGGCAAGATGCGGGCCGGCGACCTTGACAAGTACCTCAGCGACTTCGCGCACGACGGCAACAACTCGCACAGCGTCTACCCGGGGCTGGTTTACATCACGTTCCCCACCGAGCTGGGCACCCTCTACACCCGCAGCGAGCTGGAAAGCATCTACGCCGTGTGCCAGCGCTTCGGCATACCGCTCTACATCGACGGCGCGCGCCTGGGCTACGGGCTGATGGCCGACGGGTGCGACATCACCCTGCCGCAGCTCGCACGGCTCTGCGACGTGTTCTACATCGGCGGCACCAAGGTGGGCGCGCTCTGCGGCGAGGCCGTCGTGTTCACCCACGACAACGCCAACCGCCACTTCTTCAGCATCCAGAAGCAGCACGGCGCACTGCTGGCCAAGAGCCGCCTCATCGGCGTGCAGTTCGACGCCCTGTTCACCGGCGGCCTCTACTTCGACATCGCCCGCAACGCCATTGACAAGGCCATGAAGCTGAAGCGCCTGTTCGCCCGGCGCGGCTACAGCTTCTACATCGACTCGCCCACCAACCAGCAGTTTGTCATCCTGAGCAACAGCGAGGTGGAACGGCTCCAGAAGGCGGTCGACTTCACCCACTGGGGACAGGCAGACGAGCGCCACACCATCTGCCGCTTTGTGACCAGCTGGGCCACCACCGACAGCGACATTGCGGAGCTCGAGCGCGCGCTCAACGCCTGAGCGCAGCCGCACACGGAGACCGGACAAATGACATTTCGGCCGCTTTGCAGGGCAAAACGGCCGAAATAGATTGCAAAAGGCCCCCTTTCTCATATCTTTTCGCTATCTTTGCACCTTACAACACCACCCAGACAGCAAGACAGCAAGATGACAGTCGCAGACCTTATCAACAGGAAGACAGACGGACGGCGCTTCTCCTTCGAGGTGCTCCCGCCGCTGAAGGGCACGGGCACGGGCCGCCTCTTCGCCACCATAGACAGGCTGGCGGAGTTTGACCCCATGTTCGTCAACATCACAACCCACCACAGCGAGTTCGTCTACAGGCAGATGGAAAACGGCCTGCTGCAGCGCCGGCGCATACGCCGCCGCCCGGGCACCATCGCCATAGCGGCCGCCATCCAGAACAAATACCACATCCCCGTGCAGCCACACGTGATCTGCAGCGGCGCGACGGTGGAAGACATCGAGTACGAGCTGCTCGACCTCCAGTTCCTGAACATCTCGAACCTGCTGCTGCTCCGCGGCGACAAGGCCCGCGAGGACAGCCGCTTCGTGCCCACGCCCGGCGGCCACGAGCACACCACCGACCTGATCCGCCAGGTCAACCGCTTCAACGGGGGCTTCTTTGCCGACGGCTCGCCCATCAAGTGCCCCGGCACGCGCTTCGACTACGGCGTGGCCTGCTACCCCGAGAAGCACGAGGAGGCGCCCAACCTCGAGATGGACATGGCCCGCCTCAAGGAGAAGCAGGACCTTGGCGCCAGCTACGCGGTGACACAGCTCTTCTACGACAACGCCAAGTACTTCGCCTTTGTGGAGAAGGCCCGCGCCATGGGCATCACCATCCCCATCATCCCCGGCATCAAGCCGCTGGCCAAGCTGAGCCAGCTCACGGTGGTGCCGAAGACCTTTCACTGCGACATTCCCATGGAGCTTGCGGCGGAGGCCGTGCGGTGCAAGACCGACGAGGAGGCGCGCCGGCTCGGCGTGGAGTGGGCCGTGGCCCAGTGCAAGGAGCTCTACCGCCACGGCGTACACAACATTCACTTCTATACCGTCTCGGCTGTCGAATCGGTGGCCGAGGTGGCCAGGCGCCTGCTGTAAATGGAACTGGACGAGGTCATAGGGCAAGAGGAGGTCAAGCAGCGGCTGACCCGGATGGAGCGGAGCGGGAGACTGCCCCACGCCATCCTGCTGTGCGGCCCGGCAGGCTGCGGCAAGCTGGCACTCGCCATGGCCTTCGCCTGCCACCTGCTCGGCCGCGACGGCAGCGAGAACACGCAGGCCATGCTGCGCCAGATGGAGCACCCCGACCTGCTGTTCACCTACCCCACCATCAAGCTGCCCTCGATGGCCTCGGGCTACAAGCCGGTGAGCGACGACTTCGCACGCGAGTGGCACCGGCTCGTCATGCAATCAGCCTATTTCTCCATCGACGGATGGCTGAAAGCCATGGGCGCGCAGAACCAGCAGGCCATCATCACCGCCGGCGAGAGCGACCGGCTGACCCGCCGGCTGAGCATGAAGTCGAGCCAGGGGGGCTACAAGGTGGCCGTCATCTGGCTGCCCGAACGCATGAACGTGGAATGCGCCAACAAGCTGCTCAAGCTCATCGAAGAGCCGCCCGCACAGACGGTGTTCATCATGGTGACCGAACAGCCCGAGGCCCTGCTGGAGACCATTCGCAGCCGCACGCAGCGCATCGACATGAAGGGCATCGACACCGGCAGCATGGTGAAGGCGCTGCGCGAGCGGCGGGGACTGGGCGGCGAGGACGCGATGCGCGTGGCCAGGCTGGCCAACGGCAACTGGCTCAAGGCGATGGAAACGCTCGACGCCAACTCGGAGAACGAGACTTTCCTTGACCTGTTCCAGTCACTCATGCGGCTGGCCTACACCCGCAACGTCAAGGAGCTGCGCCAGTGGAGCGAGACAATGGCGGGCTTCGGCCGCGAACAGCAGAAACGCTACCTCGCCTACATGCTCAGGATGCTGCGCGAGAACTTCATGTTCAACTTCAACGCGCCACAGCTCACCTACATGACAGCGCGCGAGGAGGCCTTCGCCAAGAATTTCGCACGGTTTGTCAACGAGGACAACATCATCGCCTTCAACGACACGGTGAACAGGGCCATTCGCGACATCGGCCAGAACGCCAGCGGAAAGATCGTGTTCTTCGACCTGGCACTGCAAACCATCATGCTGCTGAAGAGATAGCGGGAGCGCCAAGGCCTGGGGGCGGCCGGCGCCGGGACAAGACAGACCGGCTCCCGGGGGGCAGCAGGCCGGCGCCGGAAGCGCCAGGAAAAGGCTCCCGGAAAAACAACATAAGCACCGAAAAAGGAAACGATATGGACAAGCAAGACAACAATATCCAATTCTGCTGCTGCGGAAGCCGCGGCCTGTCGGCAAGGGCCGTGGGCCGGCAGGACCGCCAGCTGAACACCTACGACTGGCTGGAGGACGTGCCGGGCAACACCGACACGACCGACCTGGTGGAGGTGCAGTTCAAGCACACCCGCAAGGGCTACTATCACAACGTGAACGGGCTGGAGCTCAAAAAGGGCGACATCGTGGCCGTGGAGGCAAGCCCGGGGCACGACATCGGCGTGGTGACACTCACCGGAAGGCTCGTGAAGATGCAAGTCAAGAAGGCCAACCTGAAGTCGGCCGACGACATCAAGCGCATCTACCGGCTGGCACGCCCCACGGACATGGACAAGTACAAGGAGGCCAAGCTGCGCGAGCACGGCACCATGATCGAGAGCCGGCAGATAGCCAAGAGCCTCGGGCTGCAGATGAAAATCGGCGACGTGGAATACCAGGGCGACTGCAACAAGGCCATCTTCTACTATATCGCCGACGAGCGCGTTGACTTCCGCCAGCTCATCAAGGTGCTGGCCGAGACGTTCCACGTGCGCATCGAGATGAAGCAGATCGGCGCGCGCCAGGAGGCCGGGCGCATCGGCGGCACGGGCCCCTGCGGCCGCGAGCTATGCTGCGCCACGTGGATGAAGAACTTTGTCAGCGTGAGCACAACGGCCGCACGCCTCCAGGACATCTCGCCCAACCCCCAGAAGCTGGCCGGCATGTGCGCCAAGCTGAAGTGCTGCCTCAACTACGAGGTTGACGACTACGTGGAGGCCGGGCGGCGGCTGCCCAGCAAGGAGATTGTCCTCCAGACCCGGGACAGCGACTACTACCTGTTCAAGTCAGACATCCTCGCCGGCATGGTGACCTACTCTACCGACAAGCGGCTGGCCGCAAACCTCGAGACCATACCGGCCGAGCGGGCCAAGGCGGTCATCGAGATGAACCGCAATGGCGAGAAGCCGGCATCGCTCCACGAAGACAAGGGCGCCAAGCCGCAGCAGAGCGCGGCAGACCTTCTCCAGGGAGACATCAACCGCTTTGACCGGAACAAGAAGAGAAAGAAGCCCGCACGCCAGCAAAAGGGCGGCGAGCGAAGCCAGCAGGGCGCAGCGAAGGCTGCCGCACAGCAGGGCAGGCAGCGGCAGCCGGCAGCCCGGCAGGGCGCGCCACAGCAGCGGCAGCAGGCGCAGCGGCCGCAGCAGCAGGCGCAGCCACAGCCCCAGCGACAGGCGCCACAGCAACCCAAGGACGAGCGCGCCGGCAGCCAGCGCGGCAGGGGGCAGCGCCGCACTGCCAGCCGGCAGCCGCGCAACAACCAGCAGCAGGATGCCAAGGAATAGGTGGCAGACAGCCGCAGTCATCCTTTCGGTAGCGGCAGCGGTTGCTGCCTGCAACCGAAAGACGGTCTTTGCGCAATACCGGCACACCCCCGTGAGTGGCTGGGAGCGCAACGACACACTTGACTATCTGTTCGCCCCCGCTGCCTCCATACGGGCGGCAGGGGGTGGACACACCGCCGAATACGAGCAGACCATCGGCCTCCGCATCAACGGCACATACCCCTTCAAGAGCCTCTACCTGGTGGTAGAGCAGACCGTGCTGCCATCGGGGGTGGCCAGCACCGACACCCTGGCCTGCCGCCTTGTGAGCGACCGGGGCACCTTCAACGGCAACGGCGTGGGCTACTACCAGTACCTCTTCCACCTGAAAAACATCCGCCTGGCCGGCAACGACTCCCTGCGCATCCACATCCGCCATGACATGAAGCGCGAGATACTGCCCGGCATCGCCGATGTCGGGGTCAGGATAACAAGGAAACAGTAGTCAGGCACGCTCCATGTTCCTGCCCGCGTCCATGCGCAGGAAGATGAAGAGCAGGAGCGTGAAGCCCCACAGCGACGAGCCGCCGTAGCTGAAGAAGGGGAGCGGAATGCCGATGACAGGTGTCAGTCCGAGCACCATGCCCACGTTGACAAAAACATGGAACAGGAAGACAGACACCACCGAATAGCCATAAACGCGCGCGAAGCGGAAATGCTGGCGCTCGGCCAGGCGGATGAGCCGCAGGATGAGCGCGAGAAAGAGCAGCAGCACTGCCGCCGAGCCCACAAAGCCTTCCTCCTCGCCCACGGTGCAGAAGATGAAGTCGGTGTCCTGCTCGGGCACAAACTTCAGCTTGGTCTGCGTGCCGTTCAGAAAGCCCTTGCCCTCAAGTCCGCCCGAGCCGATGGCTATCTCGCTCTGGTGAACGTTGTAGCCCGCGCCCGAGGGGTCCTCCTCCAGCCCGAGCAGCACGTTGATGCGCACCCGCTGGTGAGGCTCCAGCACATTGTTGAGCACATAGTCGGCCGAATAGAAGAACGCCATCGAGCCAAGGGCGAGCGCAAGGATAAAGTAATAGGTGCGCACGCGCGTGCCCAGCGCCCACCACAGCAGGTAGCCCACCATGACGGCACAGGCCACCAGCTGCACCCACACCACGTCAAACGGGATGACAAAGACCGAGAAGAGCAGCGCCAGGCCCGTTGTCACGGCGCACAGCGCAAGGATGTGCAGCGCCGCCAGGCGGTTCTTGCAGTAAGCCCACACCATGCCGACCGTGCACAGCTGGATGAGCGTCAGCACGCACAGCTTGCCCACCGAGGTGGGCGTGTCCCACAGCTGCACCTGCTCGAAGCGGATGCCCACAACAAAGTAGACCACCGCCGCGATGCCGGTGAACAGCACGCTGCCCGTCATGCCCTCGCGGTAGAACACGAGGAAGAAGGCCAGGTAGACCAGGGCGGAGCCTGTCTCCTTCTGCATCACGATGAACAGCATGGGCGCCAGGATGACGGCCAGGCTGGCGGCCAGGCACCGCCACTTGTGGATGTCATAGCCATAGGTGCTCATCAGCTTGGCCAGGGCCAGCGCCGTGGCGAACTTGGCGAACTCGGCCGGCTGGAGCCGCAGGGGCCCCAGCACCAGCCACGAGCGCGACCCCTTGATTTCGTGGGGGTTGAAGATGGTGGCGAAGAGCAGCAGCAGCAGCGCCGCGTAGATGGCATAGGCAAAGGTGTCGTAGAAGCGGTCGTCGAGCATCAGCAGCACAAAGCCCAGGCACACCGACGTGCCGATCCACACAATCTGCATGCCCGAGCGCGTGTCCAGGCTGAAGATGTCCGTGTCGCCAAACGTGTAGCTGGCGCCGCACACGCTGATCCACCCGAACGTGAGCAGCGCCAGGTAGATGCCTATTGTCCACCAGTCGAGCGAGCGCAGCACGCCCTGTTGCTTACCTGTTGCCTGAGCCATAGCCTATCCTTCTTTTCTGAAACTCGTCGGCCTTGCGCTTCGAGGCCTCCGAGAGCTTTCCCTTGAGATACTGTTCCATCATGAGCCCGCCGATGGGCACGCCGTAGTCGGCCCCCCAGCCGCCGTTCTCCACATACACCGCGATGGCAATCTTCGGACTGTTCATCGGGGCGAAGCCCATGAACACCGAGTGGTCGTGGCCGCGGTTCTGGGCCGTGCCGGTCTTTCCGCAGGCCTCGAAGTCATACCTGCCCAGCTCGCGGCACGTCCCGCCCAGCGCCGACGAGCGCATGCCCTGCACCACGTAGTTGTAGGCACGGCGCGCCGCCTTGGTGTAGTGGCGGCGGGTGTAGGCCGTGTCAAGCGGCTCCCCCTGCACCTTTCTCACCACGTGCGGGCGGTAGTAGTAGCCCCTGTTGGCGATGGTGGCCCCCAGGTTGGCTATCTGAAGCGGCGTGGCGTTCACCTCGCCCTGCCCGATGGAGATGGAGATGACGGTCAGCCCGTTCCACGCCTTGCCGTAAATCCTGTCGTAGAAGTCGGCGTTGGGGATAAGCCCGCGCTTCTCGCCCGGCAGGTCGACGCCCAGCCTGTAGCCGAAGCCCATGCTCACCATGTAGTCGCGCCACGTGTTCATGGCGTTCTGCACGCTGCCATACTTGCGCCTGTTGCCAATCATATGGAACAGTCCCCAGCAGAAGAAGCCGTTGCACGACGTGCTGAGCGCGGGCACGACCGACAGCGGCGAGGCGTGCCCGTGGCAGCCCACGTGGAGGCCTCGGTAGTAGAAGCCGTGGTGGCAGCCGTAGACAGTGCGCGGTGTGATGATGCCCTCCGACAGGAAGGTGAGGGCCTGTGTGGTCTTGAAGGTGGAGCCTGGCGGGTACTGTCCCATGATGCTGCGGTTCAGCAGGGGCCGCCAGGGGTTGTGGCTCAGGGCGCGGTGGTTGCGGCTGCGCTGCCTTCCCACCATGGTGCGCGGGTCGTAGCCGGGCGACGACACCATGCAGAGCACCTCGCCCGAGGCCGGCTCGATGGCCACGATGCTGCCTATCTTGCCCTCGAGGAGCCGCTCGCCCAGCGCCTGCAGGCTGCAGTCGATGCTCAGCGTGAGGTTCTTGCCGGCCACGGGGCGGCGGTCAAGCTGTCCGTTCATGTAGCGTCCCTGGATGCGGCCGCGCACGTCGCGCAGCAGGATCTGCACGCCCTTCTCGCCGCGCAGCTGCTTCTCGTAGCTGCGCTCCACGCCCAGCTTCCCGATGTAGTCGCCCGGCTGGTAGTAGGGGTCTTCGTCAATGTCGCTCTGCGACACCTCGGCCACGTCGCCCAGCACGTGGGCCGCGCAGCCGTACTGGTACTGCCGGATGCTGCGCCGCTGGGTGTAGAACCCCGGGAAGCGGTAGATTTTCTCCTGGAACACGCTGAAGTCGCGGTCGGAGAGCTGCGACAGGAAGAGCTGCCTGGTGAAGCGCGAGTAGCCGGGGTTGCGCGAGCGGTCCTTGATGGCCTCCATGCGGCGGTCAAACTCCTCGCGCGTGATGCCGAGCGCCTGGCACAGCGCGGCGGTGTCGGTGCGGCCCTTGGCCTCGCTTGTCACCACCATGACGTCGTAGGCCGGCTGGTTGTACACCAGCAGCCGGCCGTGGCGGTCGGTGATGATGCCGCGCGCGGGGTAGTCAATCTTCTTGAGAAAGGCGTTGGAGTCGGCGTTCTTCTTGTAGTCGTCGCTCATGATCTGGAGCATGAACAGCCGGATGAGGTACACCGTGATAATCACCACGGCCGCCCCACCGATGACATACTGCCGGTTGCTCAGGTTATAGTCTTTCACTTTGTTCGCACACTCTCCAGCGTGAGGATGAGGATGACGGTGAGCGCGGCACTGCCCAGCACGCACTCTGCCCACTGGAGCAGGTTGAAGAAGCTGAACATCTCGATGGAGAAGAAGAGCAGGCAGTGGAGCAGCACGAGCGTCACGATGTACACACAGTATTTGAGCGCCCCCATTTCGGCCATGTTCGGGCGGATGTCCTCGCGCGCGTCGGCCGGGATGAAGAGGGCCAGGAAGTAGGGCTGCACGGCGGCCACGGCCGTGAGCGACGCCGCGGCCACGCCGGGCGTGTTGGTAAACGTGTCGACCGCCACGCCCAGCAGGAAGGCCCACAGGAGCACCGCCCACTTGGGATAGTCGCACGGGAAGGCGGCCACCATGTAGACGTAGAGCAGCGGCGTGGCGCAGTCAAACAGGTGAATCTGGTTGAGCACCAGTGCCTGCACGAGGCACAGGGTGGCAAAGGCTGCGGTGCGTTTCAATAGGTCTGCGGTCATAATGTTTCTTTATCCTGTTGCGGTGCCCGTCCTGTCCCGGGCTACCTGTCCTTGAAGCGGAGCGAGTCCTGCGCCGCCTTCAGCAGCTGCACGCGCTCGGCTGCGCCCTTGTCGGTGACAACGTTCACGTCGCGCAGACTGCCGAAGTCGTTGGCCAGCCACACCTTGAGGCGGTAGGACATGCCGTCGCGCGAGTTGTAAACCTCCACAATCTTGCCCACCGGCACGCCGGGGGGGAAGATGGACGAGTAGCCGTTGGTCTCCACCCAGTCGCCCCGCCTGAAGTGCGCGTGGCGCGGGATGTCCTCCACATAGGCCACGGAGGGGTCGCCCCCGTACCAGCGCAGCACGCCGAAATAGCCGCGCCTTCGGATGGTGCAGCTCACGCGCGACCGGCTGTTGATGACCGGCAGCACGATGGCATAGTGGTCGGAGACTTGCAGCACCACGCCCACAACGCCCATGCCGCTCACCACGCCCATGTCGGGGGCTATGCCGTCGGCGCGCCCGCGGTCGATGGTCAGCAGGTTGTCAGCGCGGTGCGTGGTGCCCGCCACTACCTGCGCCGGCACCAGCCTGTACTGCTCCATGGCCCTGATGTTGGCGCGCTCTGCCGCCATGGTGTCGTGCGTGGCGCGTGCGTAGAGCCTGGCGAGCTGCTCCACCTGGCGCTCCAGGTAGAAGTTGCGCCGGGTGAGCTGCCCGTTGTTCTGCCTCAGGGCGAAGAACGACGTGAGCGCCGACTTCCCCTCGTACACCTTGCCGGCCACGGCGTTGGCCGAGGTGAGCCACACGCTGCCCTGGTAGGTGTTGTAGCGGAACACCAGCACGGCGCTCACCGCCTCCAGCAGCGCGAAGAGCAGCCAGTGGCCGTGGCGTGAGAGGAAGTCAAGCAGGTTACGCATGGACGGATGTCCCCCTCAGGTTATCTCATCAGGAACGAGAACCGGTCCACGTTTTTCAGGGCCACGCCCGCGCCCTTGGCCACGCTGTGCAGCGGGTCGTCGGCGATGTGGAACGGGATGTTCATCTTGTCGGTGAGCCTGCGGTCAAGTCCGCGGAGCAGCGCGCCGCCGCCGCTCAGGTAGATGCCGTTCTTCACGATGTCGGCATACAGCTCGGGCGGCGTGTTCTCCAGCGCCGACAGCACGGCGTTCTCTATCTTGGCCACGGTCTTGTCCAGGCAGTGGGCTATCTCCTGGTAGCACACCGGCACCTCCATGGGCAGGGCGGTGATGCAGTTGGGCCCGTGCACGACATAGTCTTCCGGGGCCTCCTCGCCGAGGTCGGTCAGTGCCGAGCCCACGTGAATCTTGATGCGCTCGGCCATGCGCTCGCTCACCTTGACGTTGTGCTGGCGGCGCATGTACTCCTGGATGTCGGCGGTCAGGTCGTCGCCCGCGGTGCGTATGCTGTTGTTGCTCACGATGCCGCCGAGCGAGATGACGGCAATCTCCGTCGAGCCTCCGCCGATGTCGACAATCATGTTGCCCTCGGGGGCCTCCACATCGATGCCGATGCCGATGGCGGCCGCCATGGGCTCGTAGATGAGGTAGACGTCGCGCCCGTTGGCGTGCTCGGCCGAGTCGCGCACGGCGCGCAGCTCCACCTCGGTCGAGCCGCTGGGCACGCCGATGACCATGCGGAGCGAGGGCGAGAAGAGCCGCCTCCCGGTGTGCACCATCTTGATTAGCCCGCGCATCATCTGCTCGCAGGCGGAGAAGTCGGCTATCACGCCGTCGCGCAGCGGACGGATGGTGCGTATGTTGTCGTTTGTTTTCTCATACATCATCTTGGCCTTCTCGCCCACGGCTATCATCTTGTTGGTGTGGCGGTCGAGGGCCACCACGGACGGCTCGTCGACCACAATCTTGTCATCGCTGATGATGATGGTGTTGGCCGTGCCGAGGTCCATGGCTATCTCCTGTACAAATGAAAAGAATCCCATATTTTAATTAAGAATGTTGAATTACGAATGGTGGATGGGTTGCCTGCGGCAATGCCGAGACGGCGAGTGACGGACGCCAGAAGCCGAGCCGGTGCGCCATCCCACGCCCCGCGTTTCGCACTGCCATTGCCGCTTCTCTCAGCGCTCAGCACTTCCCGTTGCAGAACCAGTTGTGGATGGCGGTGTCGTAGTGGCTGCTCACGCCAAAGGCGCGGGCGGCGAGCATCCTGCGGTCCTCGAGGTCGGTCTGCGCGCCCTTGCGGTTGAGGATGTCAAGCAGCACGCCATACTCGGCCTTGCTGGGCACTATCGCCACGTCGGCGAAGTTCTTGGCCCCGGCGCGGATAAGGGAGATGCCGCCGATGTCTATCTTCTCGATGATGTCAGCCTCAGGGGCGCCGCCGGCCACGGTCTGCTCGAAGGGGTAGAGGTCTACGATGACGAGGTCGATGGAGGGGATGCCGTACCGGGCCATCTGCGCCCGGTCGCCCTCGTTGTCGCGGCGCGCCAGTATGCCGCCGAACACCTTGGGGTGGAGGGTCTTCACGCGGCCGCCGAGAATCGAGGGGTATGTGGTGAGGTCCTCGACCTTCTGGCACGGGTAGCCCAGCGACTCGACAAACCGGTGGGTGCCCCCCGTGGAGAGGAATTGCACACCCTCGGCGCTCAGCTTCTTGAGCAGCTCGTCCAAGCCGTCCTTGTGGAAGACGGAGATGAGCGCGGTTTTAATCTTCTTTGTTCCTGACATAAACTTATAATGCATTATAAATGAGTGTGCAAATTTACGAAAAACCGCCGATACGGCCATCCCTTTTCAGTTGATTTTTGTACTTTTGCACCCGGTTTTTAGGATACGGTTACTCCGCAAAGTTGAAAAAGTTACACCGCAAAGATGAAAAAGAGTCTTGTTGCACTGGCCCTGGGCACGCTGGCCCTGGGCATCGCTGAGTTTGTGATGATGGGCATCCTGCCCGACGTGGCGCGCAGCCTGGGTGTGTCCATCCCGCGTGCCGGGCACCTCATTTCGGCCTACGCGCTGGGTGTCTGCTGCGGCGCGCCGATGCTTGTCGCGGCCCACAAGTACCCGCCCAAGCGCACCCTGCTCTTCCTGGGGTGTCTGATGCTGTTCGGGGCCTTGCTGTCGGTGGCCTCGCCCAACTACGCCACGCTGCTCTGCGCGCGCTTTGTCTCGGGCCTGCCCCACGGCGCCTACTTCGGCGTGGCCAGCATCGTGGCCGTGCGCCTGGCCGACGAGCGCCACCAGACCGGCGCTGTGGCGGTGATGGTGGCGGGCATGACGGTGGCCAACCTGCTGGGCGTTCCGCTGGCCACCTCGCTCAGCGGGCTGCTGTCGTGGCGGTTTCCGTTCGTGCTGGTCATCTGCTGCGCCCTGTCGGTCATCTACTTTGTGTGGCGGTGGGTGCCCGACGTGGAGGCGCTCCCCGACAAGGGCTACCGCGACCAGTTCCGCTTTCTGCGCCACGAGCGTCCGTGGCTCATCCTGCTGGCCACCATGCTGGGCAACGGCAGCATCTTCTGCTGGTACAGCTATGTGTCGCCGCAGCTCATCCACGAGGGGGGCTTCGCGCCCCGCGCCGTGCCGGCGCTCATGGTGCTGGCCGGCCTTGGCATGGTGGCGGGCAACCTGCTGAGCGGCCGGCTGTCCGACCGCTACCGCCCGGGGCGCGTGGCGATGGCCACGCAGTGCCTGGCCACGGGGCTGCTGGTGCTCACATTCTTCCTGGCCGGCAGGGGCGTGGCCTCGGTCATTCTCATGGTGGGCTGCACCGCCTGCCTGTTTGCGGTGAGCAGTCCGCTTCAGTTTCTCATTCTCAAGAACGCCCCCGGGGGCGAGATGCTCGGCGGCGCGGCCATCCAGGTGGCATTCAACCTGGGCAACGCCATGGGCGCCTTTCTGGGCGGGCTGCCCATTTCCGCCGGACTGGGCTACTGCTGGCCGGCCCTGGTGGGCGCGCCCTTCGCCCTGCTGGCGGTGGGGTGCATGTGGCGGTACTGCACCGTCGAGCGGCGCGAGGGGCGGCAGCCGGCGTGACTTGCCGGCCGCAAGCTGCCGGAAGAAACTGTGACAGGGGGGCGGAAAGATTGAAAACAATGTTAATTTTACTGCTTGTTTCGCCCTGGTGGCCGACTTGGATTTAACATTTCATTTTCCTTCATCCAGAAAAAGCGAGGGGGCCGGGAGGCCCCTTTTTCTGGATGGCAGCAGCAAAAGGCGGCACCGTTCGCGGCGACAGTGCCGCCCTGGCTGCCCGAACGGCCCGGACGACGGCCTCATCCGGTGCATCCAGTGCGCTGAAACGGTGCGCGCGGTCCGTCCAGACAGGCTGTCTTGGCGCGCGAAACAGTGCGGATGGCAGCGGCGCACACTGCACACTTTCTCGCCAAAAGCGCCATCGCGCTCAGTGTCAGCGCACTGTCCTTGCACACACGAGAACAGCGCGTAGCCGGACACGGCGCGGATGATGCGGAAAAATGCGGTATTTCTGCTTTTCAAGTCAAAAAAGAGGACATTCATTTAACATCAATACACAACTTTTAACATGGTATTCTTCAACGTGCCCTGCATCCGCCGGTGCCGTGCCATAGTCTGCTGCGGCCTCGGCACAGCCGCCGTCAAGCCGCACGAAACAAACGGCAGCAGGGCAAAGCAGGGCTGGAGACTTGGCGTAAAAAAGCAGTGAGGCCCGCTCAAGAGCGGGCCTCACTGTTCAATGTTTCAATGCTTCTGCCTTCGCGCTGCTCACCTGACGACCACCTTTCTGGTTGTCACCGAGCCGTCGGCATGGATTTCCTTCACAAGGCTGACGCCCTTCACGGCCCCTGCCGTGCGCATGCCGTTGAGGTTGTAGACCTCAGTGCGGACAACCTTGCGGGCCTTCTCGCTGTCGGCGCCCACGCTCTCGATGCCGGTGACGTAGGCGCTGTACTCCTCGTCAAGCACCTTCTTGCGGGCGGCAGACTTCTCGCCGTCCTTCATGATGTAGATGTCATAGAAGCCGGCCTTGCTGTTGCCGTCGGCAATGCGTGTGCGGACAAACACCTCGTCGGTGCCCTCGTAGCTGCGCACAGAGCGGCGGTAGAGGCGCTGCCCGGCCAGGTCGATGGTGTCGCCCACCTGCTCCCAGTTGGCGCTGTCCGGGGAAACCTCGAACACAATGCGGGGCATGCCGGTGCTGCCGTTGGAGATGAACGAGAGGATGTCGAACGGGCCCTTGTGCTTCACGCTGGTGGCAATCACGCCGTTGCGCGGGTAGCTGGTGTTCCACTCGCCGATGTTGATGTAGCAGTTGGTCACCAGGGTGTCGTAGTCGGCCACGGTGGCGGGGTTGTAGGAAGTGGACACGCCATAGCTTGTGCCCGGCTTGATGTTCTCCCAAATCATCACATGGCCGCGCGAAACCACCTTCCAGCCGTTGCCGAAGTCGACGCTCTCCTCGGGGTTGAGCTTCTCGTAGCCTACGATAACCTCGTTGCCCTCCTCGTCTTTCTCGATAATCGGGTCGGAAGTCTCGTCCCAGTAGGCATACTCGCCCTTGTTCTTGCCCCAGGAGAAATAGTAGGCGGTAGAGGTGCTGCCGCCGTTGTATTCAGCAGCGTTGGCGTCCATGTGGGCCACGGCGTCAATGCGCACCTTGGCGTTCTTGATGACCACCTTCTTGGTGGCTGGCTCGGAGAGCACCGTAACGTCGCTCACGGCCAGGGCAGTGACCTCGCGGCTGTCGGTCAGGTCGAACGGCTCGGTATAGGGCGAGGAGGCCAGTGTGTCGGCGCTGCCGGTGAAGTTGTAGAAGATGTGTGCGCCGGGGGTGGCTGTGGCGATGCTCACGGTCGACACGCCGTCCTTGGCCTCGAACGAAATCTCGGGCGCCTTGGTCTGGTTCTTCATGACCACCAGCTGCTCAGAGGGGTCGCTGACGAGGTAGCCCTCGGCCACGGCGACAGCCTTGACCACGGTCTCGGCGGTCAGGTTGAACTCGCCCTCGTAAGGCGTGCTCTTCACCGAAGGCTCGGTGCCGTCGGTGGTGTAGTAGATCTTGGCGCTCTTGTTGACGCACTTGATGGCCACGTTGGTGTTGAGGTTCTTGTACTCCAGGCTGAACGTGGGCGACGGGGTCTGCGTGATGTCCGACTTGGAAGCCGCCAGCTTGGCCACGGCGTTGTTCAGCAGGGTCTCTGTGCCCTCGGCGTCGGCCAGCTCGTTGAGCGTCTCCTGCGAGTAGGGCATGTACATGTAGCCGTTGTGGTAGATGTTGTGGGCGTGGATGGTCACGACAGAGCTGTCGCACACCAGGTTGTCGCCGTCGTAGGCCACGGCATAGAGGTCGTCGCCGGCAAAGTGGTCACCGAGTTTCACGCCGGTGACAAAGCCGCCCTCGCTGACGGCGATGTTGCCAAAGGTGTCGTCGTCGTTCTCCTTGGCAATCTCGACGCCGTTGAAGAGTGTCTCCTTGGTCGAGGTGACAAAGATTTCGGTGCTCTTGGTCTGTGCGGCCTCGCCGTAGCCCCATGCGCCGTAGAGGCTGGCGTTGAGGTTGAGCACGGGGGTGAAGGGCATGGCCTCCTTGAGGGTCTGCGCGAGCGCGCTGCCGGCCGGCAGTGTCGAGCTGACCACCGTCACGTCGAAGCTCTGCAGGCTGTCGGCGGTGACGCCGGCCGCGTCGGCGGCTGCGATGGGCGTAATCACGTTGTCCGTGTCGTTCTTGAGGATGCCATAGGCGTTCTCGCCCTCCAGGTCGCCGTCGTAGATGTAGGCCATCTTGCGGGTGTTCACCTGGGGATCGTCACCCTCGCCGACAATCATATAGTAGATGTGGCAGCCGTTGGTCGACTTGATGGTCACCTCGGTGTAGTCGTCCACGCCGGGGGTGTCGTCGGGAATCTCGTACTTCACCTCGTTGAAGAACTTGGGCACTTGCTCGCCCCTGACCGGCGTGAGCGCGGTTCCGTTAACCTCCACGTTGATGCCGCGGCCCTCGGTGTTCTTGTGCGACTCGACGCCGATGCGCAGGCTGTCGCCCTTGAGCACCGAGTTGATTTTGAAGGTCAGCTTCTTTCCGTTGAGCCAGATGAAGCCTCCGCCGTAGGGGTACATGCCGTTGGGCGAGCCGGCGTTCTCGGCTGTGGGGTAGTTGGTGGCCAGGACAAGGCCCTTGGCCTTGATGCCCTTCATGTTCAGCCCCTGCAGCTCGGGGATGGGAATCTCCTCGCCGTTGACCACGGTCACGGCCTCGCCGTCGGCATTGACGGTCGATCCTTTGTCGGCACACCAGAAGGTGTCACCGTTCTTGCCGGCCTGGGCGGCGTCCTTCTCCCAGTTTCTCCAGTGGGCCGAGGTGCCGTTCTGCTCCATGTCGGCATACAGGTTGGCCACGGTGGCCCCGCTGAAACCGCCCCGGAAATCCCAGGTCTTCCGTACTTTCTGGGCGCTTGCGGGCATTGCCATGAGCAATGCGAGTGCGCCTAAAGTAAACAGTTTTTTCATGTTGTTTTGTCTTTAGGTTAATAATATTGAGTTTCTGTCTGTTGCAAAGGTCTCTTCCTGCATCCCCGCTCAGTCGGCCGGATGCAGCAAACTCGGGACAAAGATAGCTAAAACGGGCCGTTTCGCTGAGCGAAACGGCCCGTACATTTTGGCTTTTTACTGCAAAAATTGATTTTTTACCCGGAATTACGGGGTTAACACCGTGATTCCGGCAGCGCCGGCGCGCCCGGAGGCTCACTTGTGGCGGTTGGCGCGCTGCTCGCGGTACTTGGCCTTCTGCCGTGCCGAGCCGCTGCCATGCGCCCCGGTGACATACTTTTTCTTCTTGGCCTTGGTCTTCACCTTGCCCTCGTTGCGGCCGCTGCGGTCGCCGCCGCGTCCGAACACAATGCCGCCACCGGCAATGGCCTGGTCAATGTCGCTGCCCATAGCCGTCAGTGGTGGAAAAGTCTTATGCCGGTGAACGCCATGGCAATGCCGTACCTGTCGCAGGTTTCAATCACGTTGTCGTCGCGCACCGAGCCTCCGGCCTGGGCGATATACGCGACGCCGCTCTTGTGGGCGCGCTCGATGTTGTCGCCAAAGGGGAAGAAGGCGTCGCTGCCCAGGGCCACCTTGGTGTTGCGCGCAATCCAGGCTTTCTTCTCCTCGCGCGTGAGCGGCTCGGGCCGCTCCGCGAAGAAGAGCTGCCAGGCGCCGTCGCGCAGCACGTCGTCGCAGTCGTCGGAGATGTAGACATCGATGGTGTTGTCGCGGTCGGCGCGGCGGATGCCTTCGGCAAACGGCAGCGCCATCACCTTGGGGTGCTGGCGCAGCCACCACACGTCGGCCTTGTTGCCGGCCAGGCGCGTGCAGTGAATGCGGCTCTGCTGGCCGGCCCCGATGCCGATGGCCTGGCCGTCCTTCGCATAGCACACGGAGTTGCTCTGCGTGTACTTGAGGGTGATGAGCGAGATGACGAGGTCGCGCCGGGCCTCGGGGGTGAATTCCTTGTTGCGCGTGGGGATGTTGTCGAACAGCGCGGGGTCGTCGAGCCTCACCTCGTTGCGGCGCTGCTCGAAGGTGACGCCGAACACCTGCTTGCGCTCGATGGGGTCGGGCCGGTAGGCGGGGTCAATCCTGATGACGTTGTAGGTGCCCTTGCGCTTGGCCTTCAGGATGCCGAGGGCCTCGGGTGTGTAGCCGGGCGCTATCACGCCGTCGCTCACCTCGCGCTTGATGAGCGTGGCGGTGGCGGCGTCGCAGGTGTCGCTCAGGGCCACAAAGTCGCCATAGCTGCTCATGCGGTCGGCGCCGCGGGCACGGGCGTAGGCGCAGGCGAGGGGCGACAGCTCGGTGCCGGTGTCGCCGACAAAGTAAGCCTTCTTCAGCGTGTCACTGAGCGGCAGCCCCACGGCGGCGCCGGCCGGCGACACGTGCTTGAACGACGCGGCGGCGGGCAGGCCGGTGGCCTCCCTGAGCTCTTTGACCAGCTGCCAGGAGTTCAGCGCGTCCAGAAAGTTGATGTAGCCGGGACGGCCGTTGAGCACTTCGATGGGCAGTTCGCCCTCGGCCATGAAGATGCGCGAGGGCTTTTGGTTCGGATTGCATCCGTACTTGAGTTGCAGTTCTTTCATTATTATATATAGATAGGTGTTCGGAATCGTTCGCGCCGGCCGCCCGCCCGGCAGAGGCCGGCCACGCCTTGGCGCCCGCAAAGTTAGCTGTTTTGGGCGAACCGTGCAACAAACGGACTTTCAAAAACGACAGTAGGAGGAAAACACACGGGCTTTCCTCCTACCGGGATGGCTTGTTCTCGCGCCGGCTTATTTGGCAGCGACGGGAGTCCTTCTCTCCTTGATGCGGGCCTTCTTGCCCGTGAGCTTGCGCAGGTAGTAGAGCTTGGCGCGACGCACCTTGCCGCGCTTGTTCACCTCGATGCTCTCAATGTTGGGCGACTCGAGGGGGAAGATACGCTCCACACCGACGGTGCCCGACATCTTGCGGACGGTGAAGCGCTTCTTCTCGCCGTGACCGCAAATCTTGATCACCACGCCGCGGTAGAGCTGGATGCGCTCCTTGCTTCCCTCGATGATTTTGTAAGCTACGGTAATGGTGTCGCCAGAACGGAACTCAGGGTGCTTCTTGCCGGTTGCAAATGCCTCTTCGGCAACTTTGATTAAATCCATTGTACTTAAAAACGTAATTAAATTGTTTGTCGTTCCAACGCAACATAACAGGCAACACGTTACTTCCTGCCAGCGATTACGTTGAAAAGCGGTTGCAAAATTAGTACATTTTGTTGAATCACACAACTTTAAGTGGCTTTTTTGTACCTGCATTGCGCTTTTTTAGTACTTTTGCAGGGAGACAGCGGAAGGCACAGCGCCCCGGCCACAGGGGCAGGTGCGCTGCCGCGGCCTTCACAGTAATAGAACCAAAAGGAACAGACAATGAACATCGACAACATTCACACCCTTGTCCGGGTTTCGGCCGTCGCGCTGGCCATGGTGGCCGCGGGCTGCGCCTCGCAGCGCCATGCCGCCACGCCCGGCGCCGCCGGGGACGCCGGCTACAGGGTGACCGCGGTCGAGCGCACGCGCCTGCTGGTTGACAGCAGGCTTGACCGTGACATCCCGAAGAGCGCGCTCCGCTTCATGCAGCCGTTCACCCAACGCGTCGACAGCGTCAACCGCCCGCTGGTGGGCCACCTGGCGCGCGCCATGCGCGGCGGCCAGCCCGAGAGCCTGCTGTCCAACCTGCTGGCCGACATCATGGTGTGGGCCGGCACGGAGTTTGGCGAGCGGCCCGTGATGGGGGTCTACAACGTGGGGGGCATCCGCGCCTCGCTGCCGGCCGGCGACATCACCTTTGGCAACATCCTCGAGGTGGCGCCGTTTGAGAACAAGATTTGCTTCCTCACCCTCAGGGGCGACCACCTGCTCGAGCTGTTCGGCCAGATTGCCGCCTGCGGCGGGCAGGGCGTGAGCCACGGCGTGGAGCTGGTCATCACGCCGGGGGGGCAGCTGCTCCGGGCAAGGCTCAACGGCAAGCCCGTTGACACGGCGGCCAGCTACCGCATCGCCACGATTGACTACGTGGCGGAGGGCAACGACAAGATGGTGGCATTCAAGAAGAAGACACAGTACAACGCCCCGGGGGGCAAGGAGAACGACGCCCGCTACGTCATTGCCAGCTACTTCAGGCAGATGATGGCCAGGGGGGTGACCGTTGACGCAAAGATGGAGGGGCGGATAACCGTCAAAGAGCAATGAACAAGATGGGAAAGACAATGAGAAGACTGGCCGCGCTGGCCTTTGCCCTGGCACTCACGCTGGCCCCCGCCGCGCAGGGGCGCAAGCAGCTTGTGGTGCTCCACACCAACGACACGCACAGCACGGTGATGCCGCTGAGCAGCCTGCTCGAGGACACGCTCAAGGCCGGCAGGGGCGGCTTCCTGCGCCGCCTGGCGCTGGTGGAGCAGCAGCGCAAGGCCGACCCGGAGCTGCTGCTCTTCGACAGCGGCGACTTTTCGCAGGGCTCGGCCTACTACACCTATTTCAAGGGGGAGGTCGAGGTGGAACTGATGAACCGCATGGGCTACGACGCCGTCACACTGGGCAACCACGAGTTCGACTTCGGCCTTGACAACCTGGCGGCCCTGGTGCGCCGGGCGAAGTTCCCGGTGGTGTGCGCCAACTACGGTTTCAGCGCCACGCCGCTGGCCGGGCTTGTCAAGCCCTACGTGGTCATCAGGCGCAAGGGACTGCGCATCGGCGTGTTCGGCCTCGGCCCGCAGCCCGACGGGCTGATACAGAAGCCCAACTATGCCGGCATGACATACAGCGACCCCGTGGACGCGGCCAAGAAGACGGTCGCCCTGCTGAGGGGCAAGGAGCGCTGCGACGTGGTGGTGTGCCTGTCGCACCTGGGCTGGAGCATGGACGGCGACATGGACGACCAGAAGCTCATCGCCGCCACCACCGGCATCGACCTGGTGCTGGGGGGCCACAGCCACACCTACATGAAAGGCCTGGGATGGGTGAAGAACGCCGACGGGCAGCCGGTGCCTGACGACCAGAACGGCAAGCACGGCATCTTTGTCGGCAGGATTGTGCTGACCTGCGAGCCTGCGGCCAAGAAATAACCACGGAAAAGGAGCACCCCGGCCCCGCCCGAGCGAGAGGCCCAGGGCCGGGCCGGGCCGGCAGCCATAAGAAAGTGACAGCGCGCGAAGGCGGGTCGCGGCCCCTCAGGGTTGCGACTCGCCTTCTACATACTCCTCGAGAAACATGTGCTCGCCGTCAAACACGGCATAGGTGAACTGCGTTATCCAGTCGCCGAGAATCATCATCCGCGCCTTCTTGGTGAGCTGCAGGTCAAGCTCGATGTGGCGGTGGCCGTAGATAAAGAAGTCAATGTTGCCGTGGGTCTTGATGTACTCCCTGGTGAAGCGCACCAGCGGCTCCCTGCGCTCGCCCATATAGGGCGGCTCCTCGCCGCCCTTGCGCTTCAGGCGGCTGTGCTTGGCCCACGTCAGCCCGAACCACATGCCCCACCTGGGGTGGATGGCGGAGAACAGCCGCTGGCACAGGCGGTTGCGGAACACGGCACGGATGACCTTGAACTTTGCGTCGGGGTCGCCCAGGCCGTCGCCGTGGTCAAGGAAGAACACCTTGCCGTAAATCTCGGTGGTGAGGGGCTGGCGGTGCAGCACCACACCGCACTCGCGCTCCAGGTAGCCGAAAGCCCAGATGTCGTGGTTGCCCGTAAAGTAATGTACCTCCACGCCCATGTCGGTGAGTTCCGACAGCTTCCCGAGGAAGCGGCTGTAGCCCTTGGGCACCACATACCTGTATTCGTACCAGAAGTCGAACATGTCGCCCAGCAGGTAGACGGCGGCCGCCTTGTGCTTCACGCTGTCAAGGAAGCGCACCAGCCTGCGCTCGTGCATCCGCCCGTGGTCGATGGCCAGCGAGCCGAGGTGGGCGTCAGAAAGGAAATAGACATTTTTCATTGCGCTGTGATTTTCAAGTCAAACCAACGGTAAACGCTCACACGGAAAGCACGGCTCAGTCGAAGCCCAGCTCCACCCTTGCCTCGTCGCTCATCATGCTCTGGTCCCAGGCGGGCTCGAACACCAGGTTCACCGTGGCGTTCTTCACGCCCTCGACGTTGTCGACCTTCTGGCGCACGTCCTCGAGGATAAAGTCAGCTGCGGGGCACGACGGCGCGGTGAACGTCATGTCCACGTCAAGGTCGCCGCTGTCCTTGAGGTCTATCTTGTAAATCAGCCCCAGGTCGTAGATGTTCACGGGAATCTCGGGGTCGTAGACAGTGCGGAGCACGTCGACAATGCGCTCCTCGATGGCGGTTTTCTCTTCTTGTGTCATAGTTAGTGCAGTTGTTTAACGGTTGCCTGGCGCAGCTTGCCTTATGCAAAGATAATGCAAGCGAGGGCAATGAGAGCTTGCTCTCCGATTGCCGAGCGCAGCTTATCTTATGCAAAGATAAGACAAAGAAATGAAAGTCAGGGCGAAATGGGGAAAGAATGTTGTCGGTTAGCTGTTTAACCCAAGTCGGTCACCACACAGAAACAAACAGCGGCCATGGATGAGATTTGAAGACCAACTTGGGTTAAACCCAAATCGGTCATTAGACCGAAACAGGCAAAAAGGTGAGAAGTTTTCCCTCTTTCCGCCCCTTGTCACTGTTTCTTCCGGCATCTTGCTGCCGTAAGTGTTTCGCCATAGCCCGCTATGCCTCCAACACTTACGTGGCAAGCTGCACGAAACAAGCAGCAACCCGGGGCGAAATCTAATGGCCGATTTGGGTTAAAAACAAAACAAACTTGACACTACAGTCACTTATTAGCAAAAAAAACAAGTAATTTTGCAACAGACTTGATATGCTTCGATATATGAGAACGATTAAAGAGACATTGGTGCAAAATTCAGTTAATACATTATCCCTTTTCTCTGGGGCGGGAGGACTTGACATAGGTGCCATCCAAGCCGGCGCCAAAATCGTATGGGCCAATGACATGATGAAGGATGCTTGTGATTCCTACTCTATGAATATCGGAGACCATATTTGCCAGGGAGATATTAACTCTTATATACCTTCCCTCAGTCGATATAAAGGTAATGCTGATTTGGTTATAGGGGGACCTCCTTGCCAGGGCTTTTCTGTTGCAGGAAAAATGGATGAAGATGACAAACGGAGCAAACTTATTCGGAGTTATGTAAAAGTTCTGGAAACGGTCATGCCAAAAGCGTTTATAATGGAGAATGTAAAGGCTTTAGGTACATTGGAAAGATGGAAACCCATCAGGTGCAAGCTGCTGAAAAAAATGCAAAGTTTGGGCTACTCCGTTAACTTTTGTATTCTCAATGCCTCAGACTACGATGTGCCGCAAGCAAGAGAACGTATATTTTTCATAGGTTTCAAGGGGAATGTTGTTGCGAGCCCTGACTTGGAAGCTATGCTTCTGCCTTATAAGAAAAAAGCAAAAACTGTGCGGGAATCACTAAAGGTATTGGATAAGGCTGGAACTGGTAATAACACAAGTATCTGTAATGCAAAAATAACATTGACACCCAATCCTGTCATGCGCAAATCCCCATATGCGGGAATGCTGTTCAATGGTCTTGGCCACCCAATCAAATTAGATGGATATAGCGCGACACTGCCTGCATCAATGGGTGGCAACAAGACTCCCATTATAGACGAGCAGGCCCTGTACCATCATTCACAACCATGGATAGAGAAGTATCATGAACGTTTGCAAAATGATGTGACTATTTCCAAGAGAGAGGCAGTCCCTAACTTTTTAAGAAGACTGACGGTAGATGAAGCACGCATTATCCAGACTTTTCCGTTAGAATACAGATTCTCAGGCAGCCAGTCCTCCCAATACACTCAAATAGGCAATGCTGTCCCCTGCAATCTGGCAAAGGCCGTATGCAAAATGGTTATAGATGTGATAGAGGGGCGTTCACCAATTATATATTCAGGGCTATTCAATTAAAAACATGGCATCCATTGATTTAAAAACTGCATCGTTGATTCTTGACAGAGCTTTTGCCGAGGCTGAATTGTCGAGCGATGAAATCGGTCAGAAGGTTGGTGAAATAGTAAAGATTTCAAAGTAGAGCCACATAAAGTCAATCAAAGCGGGGCGTCAACCAAAGAGGTTGGTGACATTGACATATACGACAAAAACAAAAAGCTCATTTATTCAATTGAAGTCAAAGACAAGGATTTTTCGGTGCAGGATGTAGCACATGCCATCACAAAATTCAAGCAAGCAGACCTTAATACCAGCTTATTCGTGTATGGGAAAAACGTTTCTTTTGATGAAGATGATGTGTTTCAATTACTGAAAGAGATGGGTCGTCAAGGACACTATTGCTGCTTGATTTCTATTCTTCATTATGCCAAACTGAGGATTTGCGACTTAAAGACCCTAACCATACGCGATTTTGTCAACGGACTGTTGAAATTTGCAAGAGTCATTAACGCTAAAGATGACACCACAAATATTGTCAAGGACATTGCAAGTAAAATATTTTAATCAACTTACTGAATATTTTGATTGTAACTTCGTGGTGGAAGGTGGTGGAAGGTTGCTTCTTCGTGAACGCATTTCATACCGCCCGTCTTGCAGGATTGCGCGGAATGATGTATATTTGCGATAACTTTAGAACATCCGCCTGACCTTTTGATGATTGCAAAAAAGACCATCCCGCTCATGCTCGCTGCCCTGCACGGCACCGCAGCAGCCCTGTGCGCGCAGCAATATGTGGCGCGCCAGCTGCCCACCCAGTCACAGTTGCCCGTGGCCAGCGTCCACTGCATCCTGCAAGACAGCGAGGGCTATATGTGGTATGGCACCAGCGGCGGAGGCCTCTGCCGCGACAACGGCTACCAGGTGGACGTGTGGCGGAGCGGCGCCAGCGCCGCGCGGCGAATCGGCAACGACCACATCACCTGCGTGGCCGAGGACAGCCGGCAGGGCGTTTGGTTTGGCACCCAGAAAGGACTTTACCGCATCGACAAGGCCGGCTACACGCTCGAGCAGCCTGTGGCACGCCTTGGCAAGGCCTACATCAATGCTATCTGCCGCGACAGGTATGGCAGGATATGGGTCAGCGGCAACGGTGAGATTGTATGTGTGCGGCCCGACGGCACCCGGCTGGCATACGGACAGGCAGACCACCCCATCGGCAGGTTCTACGACGACGGCACCACCCTGTGGGGACTGCAGTGGGGCGGAGGGCTGCTCTCGCTCAGCAAGGCCGGCGGCAGGAACGGCCACTGGCGCTTCACAAAGCGCAAATGGCCGGGCAAGACTTGTCCGATGGTCATGGCCAAGGCTCCCGGGACCCAAGGCTACTGGGTGGGCACATGGGGCGAGGGCGTGGGCTATTACAATCCGCAGACAGGCAGCCTGTCGCTGCAGCCGGCCACATGGGGCGCCGCGGAGAAGCAGCAGGTTATCGACATGCGCATTGACAGCAGCCAGGGACTGCTCTGGACAACCACCATGGACAACCTCTACGCCTATGCCATCCACGGCACCACACTCACGGCCATGCCCACCGGGGCGTTCCTGCCGCCAGGCAACAAGATTCTCGACGGCATGGCCGAAGACCGCGACGGCAACCTCTGGGTGGCCGGATTCACCCCACACACCTTCATCATCTCGTCGGACAACAGCCAGACGGCGCGCTATGCCGTGGAGCCCATGAGCCGTCTGACCGGCTTCCCACTGCTGGCCGACCGCGTGGTGGCCGACGGCGAGGACTTCTGGATATGGCAGGGGCGCACCGGGCTGACCCACTATGAGCCGGCAGCCCGAAAGGTGGTGCCGGTGAGCGGAAACGCCTACGAGCGATGCATCGCCAAGCGCAAGGGCGGCAGCGGTATCTGGGCGGCTTCAGGGAATCGCCTCTTCCTGCTCTCATCCAGGAACGGAAAAGTTGAAGAACGCCCCATTTCATCGACAGGCGGCAACATCTCATGCCTGCGAGACCAGGGCGGCAACCGGCTGTGGATAGGCACCGAAAGCGGCGTTTACTGCTACGCCACCCTCGGCGGCACAAAAAGGCAGGTGGCCAAGACCAAGGGCAAGGTGATTGACCTCGCGGCCTCAGCCGACCACACCTTATATTATATCGTCGCCGGCAAGGGACTGTGGCGGCAGCAAGCCAACGCACGCCCGCGCCGGATTGACCGCGGCGGCGAGGAGTTTTCGGCATTAGCCATGCTCAACGGCACAACTCTGGTGGCCGCCACCACACAGGGCAGTGTCTACACCATCGGCGAGGGGGACAGCCGGTTGCAACGCGACCCACGGATGGGCCATACCAACGGCGACATCATCAAAGACCTTGAGACCGATGAAATGGGGCATCTCTGGATTCTCTCCGACCAGTATGCCACCGAAATCAACCCTCAGAACCATTCGTTCCGCACCTTTCGGAACACCGACGCGTTTATCAATGTGAGCTACTTTTACAGCATGGAGCCAACAGGCAACGGCATGCTGCTCAACGGAGCCGGCGCCTTCTGCGCCGTCCGCTCGTCACAGGCCCTCAACGGCAGTACGTCCCGGCACACGCGGCCATTGGTGACATCGGTACAGATTGGAGACTCGGTGCACCTGATGGGGCCTGGCGAGCAGCGGCTGCTGCTGTCAAGCGGCGAGCGCACCATCACCGCCAGGGTGTCAACCCTTGACATTCTTCACGCCGGCAGCATCTCATACGCCTACCGGCTGCGCGGCCTCAGCGACCAGTGGGTGTACCTGCCGCAGGGGGTCAACAGCATCACGATAGCCAACCTGCCCAAGGGCAGCTACCGGCTGGAGGTGAACGCCACCGACAGCCACGGCTGCTGGGGCAAGCCACGGCTCTGCCTGTCCATCCGGCGGATGCCGGCGTGGTATGACACGTGGTGGGCCTGGTGCATCTATGCGCTGGCAATGGTGGCGGCTGCCTGTGGACTTTGGGCGCTCAACCGCCGCATACACTGGCTGGAGACCCTGCAGCGCAAGCGCAGGGAACTGTCGCTCAGCGAAATCGAGCTGCACCCGGACGAGACCAACAAGGCCCGGCTTGACGAGCAGTTTCTGCGCCGCGCCATCAGCCAGGTGGAGCGCCATCTGGCCGACACCGGCTACAGCGTGGAGCGGTTTGCCGGGGATATGTGCATGAGCCGCATGAACCTGTACCGCAAAATCCAGGCCCAGACAGGGCTTACCCCATCGGAGTTTGTCCGCGACATCCGCCTGAAAAAGGCCGCGCAGCTCTTGCTGAACGGCCCGCAGGTGCCCGTCGCCGAGGTGGCCGGGCGCGTGGGGTTCTCGTCGGCCGGCTATTTCTCGCGCTGCTTCAAGGACAAGTTCGGCCTGCTGCCCACCGAATACGGCCGCAAGGGAAGGCCATCCACGTAACATTTTGCTGTCAGCCATGTAACAGAACGGGGGGCACAACATCCATTTTCACCGTTGGTTACGGCTGTGGCAGCCCGCAAGAGGCACCATGAGGTATCTTTGTACCACAATCAAAACTAACCGAAACAATGAAGCACCAATCAATGTTACTCACGGCCGCCATGCTGCTCTCCACAGCGGCTGCGGCCCAGCGCCAGGCGCTGATGTTCCGCTCGACCGACGGAAACTACTGGAAGATGGCCCCGGCAGAGGTGGCCGCCAAGGTGGTGGGCACGCCACAGGTTGTCATCCGTGCCGACAGGCCCAACCAGACATTCAAGGGCTGGGGCACCTGCTTTAACGAACTGGACTACGACGCCTACGGCCTGATGACCGAGGAGGACAGGCGGCTGTTTGTCAAGCGCGCCTTCAACCCCCACGGAGACCTGCGCTTCACCGTGGGGCGCATCCCCGTCGGGGCAAGCGACTACGCCCGCGACTGGTACAGCTGCAACGAGACCGACGGCGACTTTGACATGAAAAACTTCTCCATCGAGCGCGACCGCGAGGCCATTATCCCCTCTGTCAGGCTCGCGCAGGCCGAGTGTCCCGGCATGACTTTCTGGGCGTCGCCGTGGAGCCCGCCGCAGTGGATGAAGACCAACAAGCACTATGCCCAGCGGCAGACCAGCACCAACGGCTGCCCCTTCAGCGTGGCGCCCTACTTCAACGACCAGTTTATTGACGACACGCGCTACTATGACGCCTACTGCCTGTACCTCGGCAAGTTCGTTGAAGCCTACAAGGCCGAGGGCATCGGCATCACTTCGCTGGCCTACCAGAACGAGGCCTACTCGTTCACCCCCTACCCCGGCTGCTCGTGGACAGCCAAGACAACAGGCAAGTTCCTGGCCAACCACCTCGGCCCTTACTTTGCCGAGCACCACCCCGAGGTGAGTCTCATCGTGGGGACGATGAACACAGGCAGCCTCGATGTGTTCGAAGAGATACTGAACACTCCGGGCGTGGAGAAATACTGCAAGCAGATAGGCTTCCAGTGGGAGGGTGCCAACGCCATGACCGAAGTCCTGACACGCCACCCCGGGTACGAGGCGGTGATGACCGAGAACGAATGCGGCAGCGGAACGTTCGACTGGAACGCCGCCGCACACACCTTCTACCTCATCAACCGCTACCTGGCCAACCGCGTGACCACCTATACCTACTGGAACGCCATACTGAAAGACAAGGGCGTCAGCACCTGGGGGTGGCAGCAGAACGCACTTGTCCAGGTCAACTCGGCCACCGGCACGCCCCGCTACACGGCGGAATACTACGCCTTCAAGCATTACAGCCACCTGATTCCGCCGGGGTCAAAGATACTGACTGTCGACGAGCCAAACCTCGTGCTGTCGGCCCAGACACCCACAGGGGCCATCGTCGTGGTGGCCGGCAACACCACTGGCACGGAGAAAACGCTGACCATGGATGTTGACGGCAGCTATCTCACAGCCACGCTGCCGGCCAACTCGTTCACCAGCTATGTGGTGGGCGATGACGAGGCCATGCGGCAACTGCTGCTCGAGGAGGCCATTGGACTGGCCGACATTGAGCGCGCCGCACTGACCGAAGAGCAGAGAAGGAGACTTGACACGGCCATCAGCCTGGGCAAGAGCGGCAGCGAGGGCTGCGTGGACTCGCTCGAACAGGCAGTGGCCAAGGTCATCGGCATGAACACCCCGGGCGAGACAGCGCACAGCGCCATCGAGAACGCCAACTTTACCGGCAACGCCAACGGCTGGAAGAAGGCCAACACGAGCAACGGAGGCGACTTCCGCACCAACACCGTGGCCGGGAAGACCTGCTGGAACAGCTGGTCAAACGACTTCACTTCGATGGATGTCTACCAGGAGCTCAGCGGACTGGAGCCGGGGGCATACCGGCTCTCGTGCTTGTCGATGTGCGGCCCGGGCGAGATTACAGACCAGCACGCCTACCTGATGACCAAGGGTGACACCGCCGTGTCGCCCGCCAAGAAGGTGGCAATATGGAACACGGCCGAGGGATGGGAGCGGCAAACCACAGAGAAGATCATCGTGGGCACCGACGGGAAGCTGCGCGCGGGCTACGCGTCGACCTCGGGCGGCGGCACCAAGGGCTGGTTCTGCGTGACCGGCTTCGAGCTGACACGCGTTGAAATGGGCGAAAATGACACGATTCCTGTTTACGAAGACCGCCCTTCAACAGACCTGTACAACAAGGTTAAAGCCGAAGCCGAAACACTGGCCGACGACGAGACTTACGCCGCAGAGGCGCGGCAGCAGCTGCGCGACCTGATTGACGAGCAGACCGCCCTGCTGCCCCAGCTGTCGCGACAGACCGAGGTGGACGACCTTGCGCGCCAGCTGCAACAGGCCATGGTGACCGTAAGGCTCACGCAGCGGCCGGGCGAAAGCACCAGCTTCACCTTTGCCATCAGCAACGCCGGAGCGGAGGGTGAGGCCGGATGGGTGCTGAGCCTGACCAACGGCGATGCCAAGATCAAGAGCGGACAGCACTACAGCGGCGACAGCCGCAACACCTACTTCGACTCCTACAACGCCACGGCGGGCAACCTGTGGTACACCGGGCACCAGACACTGTCAAACCTGCCCAACGGCACCTACCGACTGGCGGCCAGAAGCCGCAGCGACGGCGAGGGGGTGTTTGTCACCGCACAGACGGCCAGCCAGTATCTCACCACCGAGGTGGCAGCCAACGGCAACACCGGCGGCACGCTGGGCAACGGCTGGGAACGCTACACCATCGACGGCATTGACGTGACCGACGGCGTGCTGACCATCGGGTTCACCAACGACATGTATCTCACCGGAAAGAAATTCACCGGCACATGGCTGTCGGCCGATGACTTCGAGCTGTTCTACATTTCCGACAAGACAGCAACAGCCATAGCTCAGCCCGGCGCAGACAACACCTGGGTGCGCGGCGGAAAGGGCTGCATCGCGGGCGACGTGAGCGCCATCTACCGCACCGACGGCTCGCGCGTGAGCGGCAGCGCCAGCCTGCCGGCCGGCATCTACATTGTGAAAGGGAGGGGGAAGACGGCCAAGGTGATTGTAAAATAGTTAACAACTGAATATGGAAACAAGCATCAAGACAATGATTTGCGCTGCCGTTGCAGCCATGGCTCTGCCCATGGCTGCAACGGCACAGCGCGTGACCAAGGTGACCACCACAGAGAACAGTGCGTGGAAACAGTCGAAAACGAGGCTCAAGGCGAGGGGGAACGGACAGGCCGCGCTCACCGTGAGCGGCAAGGAAGAGGGGGTGGCGCTGCGCGCATGGGGCACCACCTTCAACGAGCTTGACTGGGAGGCGCTGCTGATGCTCTCGCGCAACGAGCAGGACGAGGTGCTCGCCAACCTCTTCTCGCCGCAGGGTGACCTGCGGTTCACGCGAGGCCGCATTGCGATGAACGCCAGCGACTACGCCGGCTCGTGGTACAGCTGCGACGAGGTGAGGGGCGACCTGGAACTGCGCTACTTCAACATCGACCGCGACAAGCGCACCGTCATCCCGCTCATCAGGGCCGCGCAGAAATACAACCCGCAGCTCACGTGCTGGGCCTCGCCATGGAGCCCGCCGTCGTGGATGAAGATTACGGGCGACTACCCGGTGGTGAGCAGCCGCTTCAACAAGGCCGACCCGCAGGTGGACTACCTGCTGTTCGGCACCGTGGGCGACATTGACGAGGACGAGATGAAGTTCCTTGGCGAGCGCAAGGGACAGTTCCCGAGGCGCCTGGCCACGCAAGACTACTTCATCCAGGACCCGCGCTACCTGCAAGCCTACGCCAACTACTTCTGCAAGTTCATCACGGCCTACAAGGAGCAGGGCATTCCCATCGACATGGTGATCTACCAGAACGAGGCCTACTCGTACACCCCCTACCCCGGATGCGCATGGACAGCCGAGGGCACCGTGCGGTTCAACCGCGACTACCTGGCCCCCACGCTGCGCAGGGAGCACCCCGGCGTGAAGCTCTACCTGGGCACGTTCAACACCAACCGCCGCGACCACGTGGAGCGGATACTCTCCGACAAGGGGCTGCGGCAGTGCATCGACGGGCTGGCCTTTCAGTGGGAGGGGCGCGAAATCCTGCCGGCCATCCGCCAGCAGTACCCCGGCTACCACTACATCTGCTCGGAGAGCGAGTGCGGCAACGGCAGCATGGACTGGAAGGCCGGCGAGCACACGTTCTTCCTCATCAGCGACAACATGGGCAAGGGCTGCGACGAGTGGTACAACTGGAACTTCATCCTGACCGACAGGGGCACCAGTCCGTGGGGCTGGAGCCAGAACGCGCTCATCCAAGTGGACTCGAAGACGCGCCGGTTCCGCTACACGGCGGAGTACTACGCCGTAAAGCACTTCTCGCACTTTGTGGTTCCCGGCAGCCGGATGGTGGGCTACCTGCCCCGTGAAAAGAGCGGTGTGAGCGCCGTGGTTTACCGCACGGCGAAAAACAAGTATGCCGTGGTGGCCGGCAACGTTGCCGACAAGGCACAGACACTCAGCGTGAGCATTGCCGGAAAGTGGCTCTGCGACACGCTGGAGCCCCACTCCATGAACACGTTTGTGGTAGAAATGTGACCCGGGCAGCCGCCGGCTAAAGTCCCTCGAGAATCTTTTGGTACAGGCTGATGGCCTCCGCCAGCTCCGACAGGCAGATGTATTCGTCGGCCGCGTGGGAGCGGGCGGAGTCGCCGGGGCCAATCTTGACCGAGGGGAACGGCATGAGCGCCTGGTCGGATAGCGTTGGCGAGCCGAAGGGGCGAAGCCCCAGCGCCACGCAGCGGCGCACCAGCGGATGGTCTGGCGCAATGGCCGACGAGCCGAGGCGGAACGAGCGGGCCTTGAGCTCGCTGCGTGTGTGGCCGGCGAGGAAGCGGAACACTTCCTCGTTGGTGTAAAGCTCGTTGGTGCGCACATCGATGACAAAGCGGCACTCGTCGGGCACCACATTGTGCTGCGTGCCGGCCTGAACGACGGTCACGCTCATCCGCGTGGGCCCCAGCAGCTCGCTGACACGCTCGAAGCGGTAGTCGCGCAGCCACAGCAGGTCGTCCAGGGCCTCGTAGATGGCGTTGACACCCTCGCCGCGGGCCGCGTGGCCCGACCGCCCGCGGGCCACGCCGTCGACAACCATCAGCCCCCGCTCGGCCACAGCCGGCTGCATGGCGGTGGGCTCGCCCACAATGGCCATGTCAACGGGCGGCAGCAGGGGCAGCACCCGGCTGAAGCCGTCGGCGCCGCTCACCTCCTCCTCGGCCGAGGCCAGGTAGACCAGGTTGACACGGTGTGGGCGCGCGGTGACCGCGCGGAACACCTGCAGCAGCGCGACCAGGCCGCCGCCGCAGTCGTTGCTGCCCAGGCCGTACAGGCGGTCTCCGTCTACCGTGGGGCTGAAGGGGTCGCGCTGCCACGAGGCGGCAGGCCTCACGGTGTCAATATGGGCGTTGAGCAGGACGGTGGGGCGGCCCGGACGGAAGTCAGGGTCGGTGACCCACAGGTTGTTGGCCTCGCGCCTGGGGGCCAGGCCCGCCCTCTCCATAAACGCCTGCAGGGTGTCGGCGGCCAGCCGTTCGTCGCGGCTCACCGATGGAACGGCTATCAGCCGGCCAAGCAGGCCGGCAGCCTCGTTAACATAGTCTTGGTGTAGCATACGGCGCAAAGGTAGCTATTTCTGCCCGTTTTGTTTTGAGTTCTGACCTTTTTGACGTATTTTTGCAGAGCAATAAAGCATGTTAGCTATGGAAACAGTCAGTCATCTTTCAGTGTTAGTACACGAGCAGGCCGCCAAGTACGGCGACCGCGAAGTGATGAAATACAGGGAATTTGGCAGTCGCACGTGGCAGTCGTGCTCATGGAACCGGCTCTCTCACACGGTCAAGGTGGTGTCGAACGCGCTGCTCAACCTCGGGGTGAAGCCGCAGGAGAACCTGGGCGTGTTCTCGCAGAACTCCGCCCAGTATGTGTATGCCGACTTTGGCGCGTGGGGCATCCGGGCAGTGACCATCCCCTTCTACGCCACCAGCAGCGAGCAGCAGATAGAGTTCATGGTTAACGACGCCAAGGTGCGCTTCCTCTTCGTGGGCGAGCAGGAGCAGTATGACAAGGCCCACAGGGTGTTCGCCCTGTGCCCCTCGCTGGAACGCATCATCATCTTCGACCGCAACGTGCGCATCAGCAACCACGACCCCCACGCCCTCTACTTTGACGAGTTCATGAAGCTGGGCGACGGGCTGCCGCGCCAGACCGAGGTGGACGCCCTCCTGCGCGAGGCCAGCGACAAGGATCTGGCCAACATCCTGTACACCAGCGGGACGACAGGCAACAGCAAGGGCGTGATGCTCACCCACGGCCAGTACCGCGCGGCGCTGCTGGCCAACCAGCACTGCGTGCCCCTGAGCGACAAGGACCGCGTGCTCAACTTCCTGCCCTTCGCCCACATCTTCGAAAAGGGGTGGGCGCTGCTGGCCCTCTCGGTGGGCGCGTCGATCATTGTGAACACCTACCCGCAGGAGGTGCAGCAGTCCATGCGCGAGACCCATCCCACGAGCATGAGCGCCGTGCCCCGCTTCTGGGAGAAGGTCTACACCGGCGTGATGGAGAAGATTGACCACGCCAGCGCGCTGCAGCGCAAGCTGTTCAAGAAGGCGCTGGGCATAGGCCGCCGCCACAACATAGAGTATCTCAGCCGCGGCAAGCGCCCGCCGCTGGCCCTGCACGTCGAATACGAGATGGTGAACAAGACGCTGTTCAGCATCGTGCGCAGGGAGCTGGGCCTGGAGGACGCCAACATCTTCCCCACGGCCGGCGCCACGGTGTCAAGCCATGTCGAGGAGTTCGTGCACAGCATCGGCCTCAACATGATTGTGGGCTACGGCCTGACGGAGAGCCTGGCCACCGTGAGCTGCGACCACGTGGGCGAGCCCTACACCATCGGGTCGGTGGGGCGGCCCATCGACTCCATCCAGATCAAGATAAGCGACGCGGGCGAGATTATGCTCAAAGGCCCCACCATCACCCCGGGCTACTACAACCGCGAGGACCTCACCCGCGAGGCTTTCGACGGGCAGGGCTTCTTCCACACCGGCGACGCGGGCTACCTCAAGGACGGCGAGCTGTTCCTCACCGACCGCATCAAGGACCTGTTCAAGACCTCGAACGGCAAGTACATCGCGCCGCAGATGATCGAGTCGAAGCTGCTGGTCGACAAGTTCATCGACCAGATAGCCATCATCGCAGACGAGCGCAAGTTCGTTTCGGCGCTCATCATCCCCGAATACCGGCTGCTGGAGGAGTACGCACGCGAGCACAGCATCAGCTATGACAGCCGCGAGAGCCTGTGCGCCAACCCCGAGATATACAAGATGATGATGGAGCGCATCAGCACCATACAGCAGCAGCTGGCGCACTACGAGCAGATCAAGCGGTTCACCCTGCTGCCCCACCACTTCAGCATGGAGCGCGGCGAGCTGACCAACACGCTCAAGCTGAGGCGCCCGGTGATCAGCGCCAACTACCGGGCGGAAATCGAGAAGATGTACGAGGAGTAGGCGGGCGCGCCAAGGGAAACAAGCAGACACACCAAAAGGATATGATTACCCAAGACCAACTGAAGAACGTGATGGAGCGCGCCGACGCGCTGCACCACTATCTGGATATCGACAAGAAGAAGATTGAGTATGAGGAGGAGGACCTCCGCACACAGGCGCCCGATTTCTGGGACGACCCGAAAAGGGCCGAGGAGCAGATGAAAAAGGTGAAGGGCATCAAGAAATGGCTCGACGGCTACAGCAAGGTGAGAACCCTGGCCGACGAGCTGCAGCTGGCCTTCGACTTCCACAAGGACAACATGGTGACCGAGGAGGAGGTTGACCACGACTACGCCCAGGCCATCGGCGCCATCGAAGACCTCGAGCTCAAGAACATGCTGCGCCAGAAGGAGGACCCGATGGACTGCGTGATGAAAATCAACAGCGGCGCCGGCGGCACGGAAAGCCAGGACTGGGCCGCAATGCTCATGCGCATGTACCAGCGCTGGGCCGAGGCCCACGGCCACAAGGTGACCATCAGCAACCTGCAGGAAGGCGACGAGGCGGGCATCAAGAGCGTGACCATGGAGATCGAGGGCGGCGAGTATGCCTACGGCTATCTGAAGAGCGAGAACGGCGTGCACCGCCTGGTGCGCGTGTCGCCTTTCAACGCCCAGGGCAAGCGCATGACGAGCTTCGCCAGCGTGTTCGTGTCGCCCCTGGTCGACGACACCATCGAAGTGTATGTCGACCCCTCGAAGGTGAGCTGGGACCTGTTCAGGAGCGGCGGCGCCGGCGGGCAGAACGTGAACAAGGTGGAGACCGGCGTGCGCCTGCGCTACCAGTATGTCGACCCCGACACGGGCGAGGAGGAGGAGATCCTCATCGAGAACACCGAGAGCCGCAAGCAGCTGGAGAACCGCAACAACGCCATGCGCCTGCTGAAGTCGCAGCTGTATGACCGCGCGATGAAGAAGCGGCTCGAGGCCCAGGCCAAGATTGAGGCGGGCAAGAAAAAGATTGAGTGGGGCAGCCAGATACGCAGCTACGTGTTTGACGACCGCCGCGTGAAAGACCACCGCACCAACTACCAGACATCCGACGTGGACGGCGTGATGGACGGCAAGATTGACGGATTTATCAAGGCCTATCTCATGGAATTCCCCGTGAACGACGCGGAACAGTGACAGGCGACAGGCCGAACAGACATAACCAAACAAAAGAGTATTATGAAAACAAAGAAGAACGCGCGCCGCGAGGCATACGAGGCCAAGCAGGAGAAAGAGGGCAAGAAAGTTGTGGAGTGGATCATCGGGGCACTCATTGTGCTGGCCGTCATCTACGCCGTGTGGGCGTCATTCATTATCGCCTGAGCCCGGGCAGCATGACAAAAGGGGCAGCATGAGACTATGAGCGGACTGGAGATTGAACGGAAGTTCCTGGTGACCGACTGCAGCTACCGCCGGCTGGCCAGCAGCAGCAGCCGCATCAAGCAGGGCTACATCTGCAGCGGGGGGGGCCGCACGGTGAGGGTGCGCCTGCGCGACGGACGCGGCTACCTGACCATCAAGGGGCCTTCGGACGCCAGGGGCATGAGCCGCTATGAGTTTGAAAAGGAGATTACGGCCGAGGAGGCCGCCCAGCTCTTCAAGCTCTGCGAGCCGGGCGTGGTCGACAAGACACGCTTCCTGGTGAAGAGTGGCAGCCACACCTTTGAGGTGGACGAGTTTCACGGCATCAACGAGGGACTGGTGGTGGCCGAGGTGGAACTGGGTTCGGAAGACGAGCCTTTCGAGAAGCCGGCCTTCATCGGCCGCGAGGTGACGGGCGACCGCCGCTACTACAACAGCTACCTGCGCCTGGGCAGGGCTCCGGCCACGCCTGACCGGGAGGAGGGACGGCCTTAGCGGCCCTATTCAGCATCATCGCCTGTTTCGGTCTGATGACCGATTGGGAAGCCAGCCACCGGTGGCGCGCACGGACAGCGTGCCGGCAAGACAGACACCAAAGCGGGGCAGCCCGCCCCAAGACACGCGCCGCTTGCGCGCCAGCACACAACGATGCCGGCTGCGCGGCGCGAATGTCTTGGGGCGGGCTGCCCCGCTTTGGCCACCCATGGCCGGCAAGCCGGCGAACAGCCTACCGCCGGAACCTCAGCAGCAGGAGCGAGCCCGCGGCTGCGGCCAGGGTCACTCCCGTGGCGTTGGCGGCCAGGTCAAGCCAGTCGCCACTGCGGCGCCCGCCCGTGCAATAGGCCTGGAGCAGCTCTATCACACCGCTCATCAGAATGGGCGCGAGCCACGCCAGCAGAAACAGGCGGCGCCAGCTGCACGGCGTGACGGCACGGCGGTGACGGCGCAGGTGCTCTATCCACAGCACCGTGCAGGTGCCGCCATACATGATGACATGCACCCACTTGTCAATGAACGCCACGTTGTCAAGCTCTGTCTTGGGCGGCATGAAGAACGAAAGGTACCAGATGACAAGGAAACACAGTACGGAGAGGGGGTAGTTTCTTACCAATTGCAACGGATAACTCATAAATGCTATCATATTTTTCGCAAAAGTAAGAAAAATCATTTACTTTTGCAAGCGGATAGGAAAATACTGTTTTAAGAAGGACAAAAAACGATACAGATGGAGCAAATGGAAAGAACCAACTTCGGGAGCAAGCTGGGAGTCATCCTGGCAACGGCCGGCTCGGCCGTCGGGCTGGGCAACGTGTGGCGCTTCCCCTACATGACCGGGCAGAACGGCGGCGCCGTGTTCATCCTTGTCTACCTGTGCTGCGTGCTCCTGCTGGGCATCCCCTGCATGATCAACGAGTTCGTCATCGGCCGCCACGCGCGGTCGAACACCGCCCGGGCCTACGCCAAGCTGTCGGGCGGCAAGCCGTGGTGGATTGTGGGCTGGCTGGGCGTCATCACCGGCTTCCTCATCACGGGCTACTATGCCGTGGTGGCCGGGTGGTGCCTCCAGTATATCTACGCCTCGGCCGTGGGGCACCTGTCGGGAACACCCGACTATGTACGCAGCTACTTCAGCGCCTTCAGCACCGACGCGGTGAAGCCTGTGCTGTGGACGGTGGCGTTTCTCGCCGCCACCCACCTTGTCATTGTCCGCGGCGTGCGCAAGGGCATCGAGCGGTCATCCAAGCTGATGATGCCGGCACTGTTCGTCCTGCTGCTGGTCATCGTGGCCTGCTCGTGCCTGCTGCCCGGGGCTGGCGAGGGCGTGGCCTACCTCTTCCACCCCGACTTCAGCAAGCTCGGCGCCGACGTGTTCCTCGGTGCGCTGGGCCAGTCGTTCTACTCGCTGAGCATCGCCATGGGCTGCATCTGCACCTACGCCTCCTACTTCAGCCGCCACACAGACCTGGGCCGCTCGGCCGTGCAGGTGAGCGCGGTCGACAGCGCGGTGGCCATCCTTGCCGGACTGATGATTTTCCCCGCGGCATTCTCGGTGGGCATCAGCCCCGACAGCGGGCCGTCGCTCATCTTCATCACACTGCCCAACGTGTTCAACCAGGCCTTCGGGGCCGTCCCGTGGATGGGCCATGCCATCTCACTGCTGTTCTACGCCCTGCTGGCCCTGGCCGCCCTCACTTCGCTCATCTCGCTGCACGAGGTGAGCACCGCCTTCTTCCACGAGGAGCTGCACATCACCCGGCGCACGGCGGCGGCCATTGTCACCGTGTCGTGCTCGGTCATTGGCGCCCTCTGCTCGCTGTCACTCGGACACTTCGAAGGGCTTCAGGTGTGCGGCATGCCGCTGTTCGACGTGTTCGACTTTGTGACTGGGCAGATTTTCCTGCCCGTCGGCGGACTGCTCACCTGCCTCTTTGTGGGCTGGTTTATCCCGCGCAAGGTGGTGAGCGACGAGCTTACCAACCACGGCACACTGCGCGCACGCTACCTCCCTGTCTACCTCTTCTGCGTGAGATTTGTCTGTCCGGTGTGCATCCTGCTCATTTTCCTGAACCAGCTGGGCTTCATCTGACACTTCACGGGGAACACCCCGCCGCGCAACCGGGCGCACCCAACGCATACCGCCCACTCACGCCCCCGGGCCGAACCGGCTTGGCACTTGTCCGGTTCGGCCCGGGGGCGTGGCTTTTTTCAGCACAACCGCAGACAGCAAGGAAAGTTCGCGCGCGCCGCATGCCGCCCGGGCATACCGGCTTTTCCCGGCGTGACACGCCAAAGTGGCGGAAAAAGGAAGCGAAACCAACCGTTTTCAAAATATTTTGGCTACCTTTGTCACATCTTTTAAATGTGTGTGAAATCTCTTTTAAATATGTGTGAATTGTCTTCTACACATACTCATCATCATAAACTTATAAAACTTTCCCTATGAAGAAAAAAGTTCACGCTTTCCTCACGTCGGCGCTGACCGCGGCCGCGGTGGCCATTGCCACACAGGCCCACGGGCAGAGCTATCTCGTGAACGAAGGCTTTGAAGGCGAAGTGTTCCCTCCGGCAGGATGGAAAGTAATTGACGCAGACGGCGACGGGCACTGCTGGCAGATAGCCAAGCGTGGCATGGCCACGCTGAACGGCAGCCAGATTGCCATCTCCTACACCGTCAATCCAGAGAATGCCAGCGCCTACGGCCCGCAGGACAACTACCTTGTGCTGCCGGCCATCACCGTCACGAACGACAGCTACACACTGGCGTACAAATGCTGCGCCGAAGACCAGGACACCCCCGAGAGCTACAGCGTGCTGGTGTCTGAGACCGGTAGCGACGCGGCCGACTTCAAGAAGGAGCTTCACGCCGAAAAGCTGGAGAACGGCTATGACGACGTGGAGCTGCAGTCGCGCAACGTTTCCCTGGCCGACTATGTGGGCAAGACGGTTTACATCGCCTTCCGCCACCAGGGCACGGCCACCTATGCCCTTGGCATCGACGACGTGTCTGTCACCAACGGCATGGGCCCCATGAAGCCCAGCGGCCTCAAGGTGGTGGCCGGGGCCGAAGGCGCCCTGAGCGCCACCCTGTCGTGGACCAACCCGTCGACCAACGGTGTGAGAGACAACCTCAGCGAGGTGCAGGCCGAGATTTACCGCGACAACGCGCTCATCGCCACGCTGGCCGACGGCGTGACACCCGGCGGCAAGTCCGAGTACACCGACACGCAGGTGCCCAACGGCAAGCACACCTATGCCGTGGTGGCCAAGACCGCCGAGGGGCGCTCGCTGCCGCTGTCCAAGACCGTGTACGTGGGCATGGACATCCCCGCCAAGGTGGGCGACCTGACTGTCACCGTCATTGACGGGCAGAACCACCTGTCGTGGACGGCTCCGACCGAGGGGGCCAACAAAGGCTACTTCAAGGCCGACGGCCTCACCTACAAGATTTACCGCACAAGCGGCGACACCGGCACGCTCATCGCCAGCGGCGTGACCGCCACAAGCTATATTGACCAGGCCGACCCGGGCGCTGCCGTGTCCTACACCGTGGCGCCGGCAAACGCTGCCGGCGAGGGAGCCGGTGCCGAGAGCGGCCAGGTGGTACACTTCGCTGCCGAATACAAGGACATCAACGTGGCCCCCGGCGCTACTGCGGAAAACGGCAACGAGCGCCTGCCCTTCGACCTGCAGAACAGCAGTACCGCCACCGAGATGATGGTCTACCCCGCCGACCTGTACCACGCCGTGGGCAAGATGCAGGGCCTGGTGTTCAAGAACAGCTTCTCCGCCTACACGACTCTCACCAAGAACATCAAGGTGTGGCTGGGCGAGACCGACAGCCAGGACCTGTCCGGGGGATGGATTCCCGCATCCAAGCTCAGCGCTGTGTTCAGCGGCCCGGTGACGATGAAGAGCGGGCAGAACGACATCAGCATCCCCTTCACCGCCCCCTACGCCTACACGGGCAAGAACCTCGTGGTGCTGGTACTGATGGAGGCCGCACAGGGCACGGGCGGATATTTTGACCGCTTCTTCGTGCAGGCAGTCACAGGCAAGCCCAACCGCACGCGCACCAGCACGGCCTCGGGCGAGACGGTAGACACCGAGGCGCTGCAGCCGTCGTCGGGCACGCTCACGGAGGCGCTGCCCTCAATGCGCCTGGTCATGGCGGCCGACAACGCCGGCTGCGTTGAAGGCACAGTGACCGCTGCCGGCGGGCAGGCCGTGGCCGGCGCCTCCGTGGCCATTCCGGCCCAGCAGCTCAGCGCCACCACGGGCGCCGACGGGCGCTTCCGCTTCTATGTGGTGAGAACGGGCGAGGCGAAGCTGACTGTCTCGGCGCCGAAGTTCCAGACCCGCGAAGTCACCGTACAGGTGAAAGCCAACGAGACCCTGCGGGCTGACATCACCCTGGACGAGCTGGCCAAGGTCAAGGTGAGTGGCCGCGTGCAGCTGGAGGGCGTGGGCGCCGTGGCCGGCGTCAAGGCCACACTGGCGCTGGCCGGCGAGCAGACGGTCACGACAACGGCAGCCGACGGCAGCTTCGCGCTTCAGGCCTACTCGGGCAGCGACAACGTCATCACCTTCTCGTCGCCGCTGTTCGACAGCGTTGAAAAGGCGTTCAACAGCACGGCCGACATCACCGGCCTCGACATCACCCTGCCGCGCAGCGCCATCGCGCCCCACGCCGTACAGGCTGAGATGGCCGACAACGGAAAGCGCGTGAGCCTGACATGGGGCAAGCCCGAGACACGCACCGGCAAGGTGCAGTGGACCCGCTGGGGCAAGTCGGAGACCCACGACAACCTGGGCGGCGACTACTCGGAGCAAGACTACTGCGTGGCCCACGCCTACACCGCGAAAGACCTGCAGGACTCGAGCCTGGTGGGCATGAGCGTCACACGCCTGCGCGCCTACCTCAGCGGCAACGGCACGCGCTACACGGCCATGGTGTGGCGTGGCACACGCGATGCGCACACGGTGGCCGACTCGGTGGTGATCAACGTGCCCGAAGGACACGAGGGATGGGTGACCGCCGACTTCCCCAACCCCGTCGAGCTGCGTGCCGACGAGAACTACATGGTGGGCATCCACTGCATGGGAGCCACCGACAGCGAATGTGTGGGACAGGGTCCCAGCTACTCGAAGATAGCCGGAAAGAACAACCTGAAATGGAGCGACAACAGCAGCTACACCTACAACGGCTACTACGCCTGGAACCTGTCGGCCTACTGCTCCATACCGGGCAGCAACGGCGAGTACGGCGAGCCCGTAGCCGCACTGCCGGCCCCAACCTACAACATCTACCGCACCGAGGAGGCCGCCGGGGCTGCCGACGTGCTGCTGAAAGCGGGTGCCGAGGGCGACAGCTACAGCGACCCGCAGTGGGACACCGCGCACCCAGCCACCTACCGCTACAAGGTAGAGGCCGTGTATGCCGGCGGCAAGAAGTCGGCTGCTGCCGTGTCGGGCGCTATCGAGCGCAAGGCCGACACCGACACCGGCGTGGAGCGCATCCTCTCGCCGGCCAAGAGCCAGAACCCGCAGCACGAGGCTGAGGTGAAGGTGCGCCTGCGCAACTATGGCGAGAAGCCCGCCACCAGCGTGCCCGTAGTGGTGGAGCTGTCGGACGGACAGCGCCTCGAAGCCACCTTCAGCGGCTCCCTGGCAAAGGGAGAGAGCGCCGACCTCACCGTGGGCACCGCGACGCTGAAGCCCGAGACCTACTACACGTTCAAGGCCTACACCCGGACGGAGGGCGACATGGTTGCGGCCGACGACACGGCCTCGGCCTACCTGCCCAACTATACCGACGTGAACCTGCAGGGCTTCCGCTGGGACGCCTACGACTATGTGGGCCTCATCGACTTCCACGCCAACGTGCCCGAAGAGGCCGCCTTTGTCACCGAGGTGCGCCCCAACGACAACCTGCTTCAGGCAGGCGAATATGCAGGCGGCAAGTTCTACGGCTTCACGGGCAACAGCGCGTACGCGCCGCAGCAGTTCGTGGCCCTCAACACCACCTCGTGGTCGCCCACCTTCAGCGCCAGCACCTCAGACCTGGTGTTCGACATGACCTACGACTACACCACCGGCACCATGTATTCGCTCAGCGTGTCCAACGACAGGCAGTCCATCAACACAGTGAACCTCGCAACGGGAGCCAACGACCGCGTGGCCTACACCGACAAGTCTTTCTCCACACTGGCATGCAGCCCCGAGGGCAAGCTCTACGCCATTGCCAACGACTTCAAGCTGTACACCGTTGACAAGGCCACAGGCGCGTCAGCGCCGGTGGGCGACCTGGGCGTCGACGACGTGCGCCCGCTCCACTCGATGACCTTCGACCGCCGGTCGGGCCGCCTCTTCTGGGTGCAGAACGGCTTTAACACCGCCGGCAAGCTCTTCCAGATTGACACCGCCACGGGCAAGGCCCAGCTGCTGGGCACCGTCCGGTACAAGGGCTACCCCACCGAGATTGTGGCGCTGAACATCGCGCCCGGCACGCCCACCGCCATCGGGCAAGCAGCCGCCGGCAACGACGGCAAGGGCATACAGGCTCGCCTTGACGCCGCCGGACGCATACACGCCGACGTGGCCCTGGCCTCCGGACAGACTGCCACGGTCAGCGTTCACAGCGTAGCGGGCGCGGCCATCGCCTCGGCCACCACGGCCCAGGCGCACACCGTGCTTGCCACCGCCCTGAAGCCCGGCCTCTACATCATCAGCGTGAGCACCAGCGACGGCCGCAAGGCGAGCGTGAAGGTGAGAAGGTGATGCAGCTAAAGGACACCATCCAGGGCGGCAACGCCCGCCGGACACCCCGAGGTGCCGGTCTGACACTGCCCTACGCAGCTGCCAGACCGGCACTTCCCATGAATGGCCGATTTGGGTTAAAAAATCTTCATTCTTCATGCTTCATTCTCCTTTTATATGTAACTTTGCAGCCGGAAAAATGACAGAGACCGACAACTTTTAAAATAATACAACTATGGCAAAGAAAGCATTATTGATGATTCTTGACGGATGGGGTATCGGAAAGCATGGCAAAGGCGATGTGATTTACAACACGCCGACACCCTATCTCGACCTGCTCACAGCCACAAGCGCGCACTCGCAGCTCCAGGCTTCGGGCGAGGACGTGGGCCTGCCCCACGGGCAGATGGGCAACTCCGAGGTGGGCCACCTCAACATCGGCGCCGGGCGCGTGGTCTACCAGGACCTGGTGAAGATCAACCGCGCCTGCAAGGACGGCTCCATCATGGACAACGCGCAGGTGAAAGCCGCCTACACCTATGCCAAGGAGAAAGGCAAGAAGCTCCACCTGATGGGCCTCACCTCAACCGGCGGCGTCCACTCGTCGCTCGAGCACCTGTTCAAGCTCATCGAGGTGGGCAAGGCCTACGGCCTGAAGAACCAGACCTTCGTACACTGCTTCATGGACGGCCGCGACACCGACCCGAAGAGCGGCAAGGGCTTTATCGAGCAGGTGGAGAAGGTGTGCGCCGACAACGACGCGGCCATCGCCGACATCATCGGCCGCTTCTACGCCATGGACCGCGACAAGCGGTGGAACCGCGTCAAGGAGGCCTATGACCTTCTGACAGAGGGCAAGGGCAAGAAGGCCGACAACCTGGTGGCCGCCATGGAGGAGAGCTATGCCGAGGACGTGACCGACGAGTTCATCAAGCCCATCAGCAACGCCAAGGTCGACGGCACCATCCGGGAGGGTGACGTGGTGATATTCATCAACTTCCGCAACGACCGCGCCAAGGAGCTCACCCAGGTGCTCACCCAGCAGGACATGCCCGAGCAGGGCATGCACACCATAGCCGGCCTGCAGTACTACTGCATGACACCGTATGACGCCTCGTTCAAGGGCGTTCACGTGATCTTCCCCAAGGAGAACGTGGCCGACACGCTGGGCGAATACCTCTCGCGCATGGGCAAGCGGCAGCTCCACACGGCCGAGACCGAGAAATACGCCCACGTGACCTTCTTCTTCAACGGCGGGCGCGAGGCCCCCTTCGAGGGCGAAGACCGCATCCTGGTGCCCTCGCCCAAGGTGGCCACCTACGACCTCAAGCCCGAGATGAGCGCCTATGGGGTGAAAGACAAGCTGGTGGGCGCCATCAACACCCAGGAGTATGACTTCATCGTGGTGAACTTCGCCAACGGCGACATGGTGGGCCACACGGGCGTCTACAACGCCATCGCCAAGGCCGTACACGCCATTGACAACTGCGTGCGCGAGGTGATCGAGGCCGCAAAGGCCAACGACTACGAGGCCATCATCATTGCCGACCACGGCAACGCCGACAACGCCATCAACCCCGACGGCACGCCCAACACGGCGCACTCGCTCAACCCCGTGCCCTTCATCTACGTGACCAACAACAACTCGGCCACGGTGAAGAACGGAAGGCTGGCCGACGTGGCGCCCTCCATCCTCCACATCATGGGACTGGAGCAGCCGGCCGACATGACCGGAGAGAACCTGATAACCGACTAAGGGGCCTCACCCCCCCGCAGAAAGAATCCCTGCAAGCGTGCCGACAGGCACCGCTTGCAGGGATTCTCTTATGGTCACAGCCCCCGGCCTTGAGGGGGGCCGGCAGCCGCAGAGCCGGCTATGGTCACTTGATTTCGCCCACGCCCTCGGCCGTGGGCGGTATGGGCTGGATGCGCCCCCCGCTGTCATAGCTCATCGGCTCGGCAATGACACTGCGGCTGTAGCTCGTGCCGTCGGGCAGCGCGCCGTTGTGCGAGAAGAAAATCCAGCGCCCGCGGAAGTTGACAATGGCCGGATGGGTGGTGTTGGAGTTGCCGGCAATCTCGCTGATAACGCCCATCGGGCGGTAGGGGCCGCCTATCCTGTCGGCCACGGCATAGGAGATTTTCTCGGGCCAGCCGCTGGCGTAGGTCAGGTAATACTTGCCGTTATGCTTGTGAACCCAAGGCGCCTCGGTGAAGTTGGGCACGTCTATGCGGTGTATCTCGCCGTCAATCTCGGTCATCGAGTCCTTGAGCCGTGCGTAGTAGCACTCCCTGTTGCCCCATATAATATAAGGTGTGCCGTCGTCGTCGGTGAAGATGGCCGGGTCGATGCAGGCCCAGCTGTGCTTCGAGTCAAAGCAGTCGGCATTGGTGAGCAGGGGCCGTCCCAGCGCGTCGTGGTAGGGTCCGGTGATCTTGTCGGCCACAGCCACGCCGATGCCACACCAGTTGGTGGACACATACCAGTAGTACTTTCCGTTGCGCTTGGCCACATGGCCCGCGTATGCCTGCTTGCTCCTGGCCCACTTGAAATCGCTGATGCGGAGCGGGCAGGGGTACTCGGTCCAGTGCTTCATGTCGGTGGTCGAGTAGAGCAGCCAGTCGCGCATCACGTAGCCCTTCTGGTTGCCCTCCATGTCGTGGCCGGCAAAGAGCCACAGTGTGTCGTTTTCAACGAGCACGGCAGGGTCGGCCGTGTGCTTGTCGCGGATGATGGGGTTGCCGTCGCTCACAAAGTGGCGGGTCAGCACATAGCCCCACTTCCGCTGCACGCGGTCAAGCTCGGCTGCGGTGACACCGACCACCGAGCCGTGGCGTGGGAAGAAGTCCTTGTTGAATGCCTGGGGCTTTGACGAGAAATGCACAAGGTCTGCCGAGGTCTGGTACTCGTAGCGGCCGCTGCTGTACAGGTCGTACATCAGCACATACTCGTTGCGCCCGTTGAGCTTGAACACACTGCTGCCCTCGACGCCGGTCCGGGTGTCGGCGTAGGCGTCGAGAAACTTGAAGTCTTCTTTCCACGGGCCTTTCAGGCTCTTCGACGTGGCCTGCTGGATGCCGTTCTTCACCTCCTTGCCTTGGGCGTCCTTGATGTTGCCCTTGTAAAAGAGGTGGAAGGTGCCGTTGGCCTCAACGATGTCGTTGTCAATCGACCCGTACTTGGCGCTGAACAGCTTTCTTGGCTCATGCTCAAAGCCGGTGAAGTCCTTGTTGGCATAGGCGCAGTAGGTAACGAGGCTCTTGCGGTTGTCTTTCGTGCGCTGCAGCGTGAAGTAAACCATCATCTTGCGCGCCTTGCGGTCGTAGATGGTCTGCGGCGCCCACACCCAGTAGGCGTCGCTGAAGGCGGGCCAGTCCTTGCCAAGGTTCACCTTGGCGTGGGTCCAGTTAACGAGGTCGGCCGAGCGGAGCATCACGATGCCGGGGTTCTCCTTCCATCCGTTCTTCGCCGTGTTCATGTCGGTGGCCACGATATAGTAGGCGCCGTCGGGCCCGCGGAGGATATGCGGGTCGCGTATGCCGCCGCTCTCGCTGATGGAGTCGCTGCCCACAACGGGGCGGTTTCTGTTGAGGGCATACCAGTTCTTGGCGTCCTCGCTCACGGCAAAGCGCAGCTGCTCCTGCTGTTTCTTGTCGCCCCCGCCCTCGAAGTAGGCAAAGAGGTAGCCTGCGAGCGGCTCCTGCGTCTTCACTTTCTTGGCCTCAACGGCCAGGGCCAGTCCCGCCAGCATGGGGACCAGCATCCATTTCTTCATTCTCATGTTCTGTAGGTTGTTATAAAAGTTAGTGTTATAGGTTTTCTTCCTACACGCGGGCACAGTGAGCGCTTGCTCGCTGATTGCCAGGCGCAGCTTGTCTTATGCAAAGACAATGCCAGCGAGAGCAATGAGAGCTTGCTCG